>Ga0209689_1000002_pt1 | contig 125156 bp, 102 predicted proteins | sample GraSoiAngelo_149_FD_187119 | JGI IMG/M metagenome (GOLD analysis project Ga0209689, IMG submission 187119) | Grasslands soil microbial communities from the Angelo Coastal Reserve, California, USA - 14_1009_09_30cm (SPAdes) (version 2) | ecosystem: Environmental > Terrestrial > Soil >... | reverse complement strand
CGATGGTGACCAACCAGTCGGTGCAGGCGCTTCCCGGCGTGGCGGGCGTGCGCTGGTACGAGATCCGGCGGAACAAAGGGCGGTTCTCACTCTTCCAGCAGGGCACCTTCGCTCCGGGTGATGGCGTGCACCGTTGGATGGGCAGTATCGCAATGGATGCGCAAGGCAACATGGCTCTGGGGTACAGCGTGTCGAACGCAACGAATGTCTTCCCCGGCATCCGTTACACCGGCCGCCTCACCCAGGACCCGCTGGGGCAGATGACCTTGGGTGAGGGTGTCATCATCAATGGAACCGGCTCACAGTTGACCAGGGTGAGCCGCTGGGGCGACTATACCTCGATGAATGTTGACCCCACCGATGACTGCACGTTCTGGTATGTCAATGAGTACTACCAGACCACCTCGCTGGCAAACTGGCAGACCCGGATTGGCAGCTTCCAACTGCCCGGCTGCGAGCAATGATGACTAGCTAGCATGTGCGTATGAATCGATAGATGTAGGGTTGGCCTCTTCCCCCGCCGAGTCGCAAGTCTCAAACTAACGCTCGTGCGGGGGAGGGGCTCATTGTGTCCAAACTATGTGATTCCGGCTCAATCCAGTTGCCCAAAAATGGCTCGGTAGATCCTGTGGCTTTCGCAGCTCCGCCTGACAGAGCTTTCCGGCACACCCTTTAGGACCATTTGGCTGCGGAGCGGAGTTTTCCAAACCCGCCACCGACGCCGCAGGTACACTGCATGGGGCTGCGGATTATCAGGTCGGCTCGTGTGGCAGGCCCCTAAGTTCATACTTTCTCTATCATCTTCTTCTACTCCGGTTGGGGTAGCATCTGCGGTATATGGCCGAAGAAATCGTACAACCCACAACCGCTGAAACCGACGCTGCGAAAGGCAAGGGCAAAACGAAGAAATCCTCCAAGCGTAAGAAAGGCGCGAAAGCTGCCAACGGAGCCACCAGGCGTGGCACACCACTCGGATTCCCCAAGCATCCCATCCTCAAATGTCTGCGAATCCCACAGGCCGTTCTGGAGAACAATGCGGGCAAGGAATGCACCGACCGTGAGGCTACGAAATTTGCGGGCATCGGCTGGAGTGCCCAAATCGCAGTAGAGATCAGCTCGGCCATCAAGTATGGATTCACCCGCCGTATTGTCAGACCTCAGAAACCCACTGACAAGGTAGACGATCGTAGGGTCACCAATGCGATGGCATCCTGGACCGCCTGGTTCACAACGCTCATACAACCACTTGCCAGTTTAATCCAAACAGGATACGCAGAATTACCGTTGGCAACCAGAAGGTTAGTGAGCCCACTACTGCTGCGAGTGCCCATTTCACAATTATCCCTCTCGTCTCCCGGGTTGTGCAGGTCACGGCCAATAGCTGTACGGGAGCGCATGGGCTGCGGCAAAATCACGTACACCGGACACGAACACTCCTATACCCATTATCGTCAGAATGGCTGAGATGGAATGGAACTCCAATCGCGTGGTATACGTCTTGCTTGGCCCAGACCACCATTGGTATAAGACCGGAATGAAGTTTGCAAGAAAAAGACCGTAAACAATCCCCATCAATCCATGAGTGACGCGCTCTCCTGGATAGACTCCGCCAAGCGTCCTGCGCACCGAATCCTCCCCAACAAAATCGTACGACGTGAGTACGATTTCGAGTCCCAGCAATACTGCGAGAACCAACGCCCAACTGCCCGGCCATTTGAGCCAGGGAAGGGTGAGGAACAAGATGGCATACACCTGATCGCGAGCTGCATGCAACAGCAGCTCCTTTCTTGCGAGCCTCTGGAGCGCTGGAAGCCGGGCCCGCCACTCGTGAAAGTTAAAGAGTATCGAATGCGCCTATCAGCCCTTGCACCGCCAACAGCCAGAGGCTTATTTCAAATCGCGCCATGCCGGAAAATCAAAACCACCAAGGGTCAAAGAACTCATCTGGGGGACCAAAATCAATCGGGATGAAGAAGCAAATAGTGAATCTTCTTCCCCCCAAGATCGCGGGTGCGCATTCTGCGCCGCACCTTGCATGGTTGACAATTTGCTGATCAATGGAACTCAGGCTACTGCGAACGGCTGATTGGTTCCTCGGCCAAGTCAAGAAAAAAACTCTACTGCATCCCATCCATCCTCCGTTCAGAACGCATACCGCAAGGCAAACTGAAATGCCCGTGAACCACCGGAACCGAAGAACTTCCCGGCAGTACTTAGGGGCTTATTGAACTCGGGTGAGGTGATGTCATTGAGAAAACCCGAGTAGTTGTTGTTATTAAAGCCTCGGATGTTGGTGATGTTGAACAGATTAAACACCTCAGCAATGAACTGAAGTTTGTTCTGCTCATGGAAAGTCCAGCTCTTAGTCAAACGCAGATCAAGAGAGTTGAAATCGTCACCGAACCTGAGGTTCGGATCGACATGCGCCAGAATTGCACCGGAGTGGCAGGGGACTTGATTGGCGCCACTACAGACGGGCAGCGAATTCCAGAGGTCGATCGCAGTGTTGAGCTCCGCCCCGCTTGAAATCTCGCGTCCCAGGGCGTTACGCCGCAGGATCGGAAGCCGCGCGTTGAGGGCAGGCACAAGAGAATCCATCGGGACATGCGAGCTGTAGGTCCAGATGGGTGAAATCGTCAGTTTCCAAGGTACTTCGAACGCACCGAAGAAGACAAATCGGTGCCGTTCGTCGGTCGGAGAGTAGCCTTTCTCGAGTTGTAAGTTGTTGCTGCGAAATATCAAGTTGACGGCGTCCTCGGCTCCATTAAACGGAATCTGATCGTCATTTGAGTAATTAATGGTCTTCGAGAGTGTGTAGTTAACATTGAAGCCCCAGCGTAAGTTGGGCCCGCCAGTAGGCCGCTTTTGCAGACTGACTAACAGCGCGTCATACCAGCTTTTGGCAGCCGATTCGATGTCGGTCACTTGCTGGCAACTCGCTCCCGGCGACGAAGTGAAGCATGAAGCCACAGAATCACCGCTTCGAGGATCAACAACTTCGCAAGGATCGAAGCCATTGGGGCAGCTAATGAACGGCGATGTGCTGGTCGTGCTGCGCAGCAAGCGGCCGAGAATGAAGCGCTGGCCGAAGTCGTGAATACCGTCTGCAGAGACGACCCAGTTTTGCGCAATCTGCTGTTGCAAGCCGAGAGTGAATTGCTGGGTATAAGGATGTTTGGCAGTGTGATTGATATGGTTGATACCGATTCCGAAGGTGGCGCTGCCTCCGCCGAACGGATTTGCAAGGGAGACAATCTGTCCAGTCGTTGGGTCGGGTGCAAGGTTGCCACTGCTGTCGAGCGTCGAGCCGCTAAACGCCGCCAGCGGCAGAATACGACCGTTCAACAGAGCTTCCAGAAGCGGCACTTCGGTGACCACGCGGTCATAGTAGATGCCGTAACCGCCGCGAATCACTGTCTGTCCACGCTTAAACGGATCCCAGGCGAAACCGCCGCGCGGCGCAAACTGCTTGAAGTCCCGCCCTTCGTGGGTTCCCAGAATGTTCTCGATGAAATCGCAAGTGTTATCTGGGCTACTGAGGGAAGCACAAGGACGTAAATTGCTGGCATCGCCAACGACGTCGTCAAATTCCCAGCGCAAACCCAGGTTTAGTGTCAGGTTGGAACGCACCTTCCAATCGTCCTGGACATACGCGCCAAAATAAGAATTGGGATAAAAAGGCACGATCGGGGGACGTGAAGGAGCAGCACTCTTGATCGCTACCGCGATCGGGATGTCGAGGTCATTTACCAACCCATCTCCGTTTCGGTCCCGGGTGGCAAAGTCCTCGGTAGTGAAGATGCTGCCGCTTCCAAAGAGGTCGAAGAGGGCATAAGTGTTCAAGTGCTGCCACTCACCACCCAGCCTGAGCGTATGGTTTCCAGTTACCCAACTCAACGTGTCGCGGATCTGAAAACGGTTGAACTTGGTGCTTTGCGGGATGCGGAAATTGGCGCCGTCCTGCAGGCTGGGGAAGCGGACTTCGTTCCCGGGCGCCAGCCCGGGCGGATTAGTCACCGGGTTATCCGGGCTGAATGCCGGGATGGAGTTCAGAAACCAATCCCCGTGGAACATGAGGCTGTTAACCACGCTAGAGGAAATGATTCTGGTCCAATTCACCAAGGGTGAACTGAAGCGGTTAAATGACGACTGCCGGTCGGCTGCGGTGCCTAAGGGCCGGCGAAGGCTCCCATTGTCAATGTCTCGCGAGCGGTTAAACGAGTAGCGTACCGCAAGGTTGTCCTTTGTACTCAGCTTGAAATCGGTGCGGGCGGAAAGCAAATAGTCGTGCAAAAACGCGGGCGCTGAGCTGCTGACAACTGAGTCCGTGGCCAAATCGCGCAGTCCGACAGGCACAGCATGCCCCTGATTGCGGTATTCCGATGAAACGAACCACCAGGCGCGGTCACGTTTGATGGGCCCGCCCACTGATCCGCCGAACTGTTCGCGTACGAAGTGGGGCGCCGGCTGATTTCGGTTGAGGGCCGGTAGCGCCTGCAATACCTTGTGCCGGAAAAAGATAAAACCTGAACCGTGATAGTCATTGGTGCCGGATTTGGTGATGATGTTAATAATGCTGGAGCCTGACCGGCCGACTTCTGCGGTGAACTTGTTGGTGGCAATCTGGAACTCTTGAATGCTGTCTTCGGGAAAGTTCATCAACGTTCCGCCGACGACCTCGTCATTATTGTCACCACCATCCACGCTGATATTGCCGCCGCGACCGAAAGCCCCCGCCGACGATACTTCCAGGGTGTTGGTTTTCGTCGGGTCAAAATTCGTCGCCGGCCGGCTGCCTGGAATCAGGTATGCCAGCTCTAGAAAGTTGCGTCCATTTAAAGGAATGTTTTCTATGGTGGGCGCCGTCACGAGGCCCTGCACTTCGGACTGCGTCGAATCCACCTGCGCCTCAGACGCCTGCACGGTCACGACTTCACCAACTTTGGCTGGCGTAAGCTTGACATCAAGCGTGGAAGCATGGCCGACTTCGAGCCGAACGTTTTTTACCTCGGCCTTCGCGAATGTCGGACTCTCGACGTCAACCGTGTAATCTCCTGGCGCCACGTTCGCGAAGGTATAAAAGCCCTGAGCGTTTGAAGTCGTTTCGCGCACGATTCTCGTCGCCAAGCTGGTAAGGATGACTTTGGCGTTGGATACTGCCGCGCCTTGCGGATCGTTTACTGTGCCATTGAGAGTTGAAGTTGGAAGCTGTGCGAATACCGCAGAACAGAGAAGAACTGCAAGACACAGACTCCGTAGCTCACGCATGGTGTCCTCCTTGAGGGTAAGTTAGGGCCCCAACCGCGTGTGACTGCCTTGGACAGTAACTGATAATGCTCCAACGGTGGTTCGGCGTCAAATCAGTTGTTGAAGTCAGAATGGAAAATATACTGCTCCAGCTGCCGCTCCCAACCCGTCTACGGTCAACGTAACAGCTACGTCGAATGCCGATCCCACTGCGAGCGCTTTTTGCTGTGGTTATGATCACGCAAAAGGCGACGTTGTCGATATCCATTTCACCCAATCCGTCCGCGCACAATTCCGGCTAAATCAGTTTCAATGCGATCATTACCAACGCGCCAGCTAATACCTCCAGTCAAATGGCAGATAGGATGCATACCACTCGATGACAACGACGGGATTCCTGCGGAAACAACGGATAAAAACTCTCAGTGGCTATATTGTGCGCGAACGTGTTTTTTAGCGGCGCCTACCCCATGGGAAATTTTCTGCTAGGGACAACCTACCTACCTGTTCTACAATGCGCTCCACCCGGAAAATGACAATGAAAGCAACGCCGGGTACCATTACGTTCAGATTAATCTGGACGAAACGTTCAAGGAGAGTTTGGATATGAAGAAACTGCTCACTCTGTTATTCACGGCTGCCGTAGCATTGTCGCTATCCGCAGCATCGTTCGCGCAGGACACAGCCACCCCCGACAAGAAAGATGAGACCAAGAAACAAGAGAAGGCGGAGAAGAAAGCTGCCAAGAAGAAAGCCAAGAAGGAAAAAAAGGAAGAGAAAAAGGAAGAAAAGAAAGAAGAGATGAAATAAGCGCGGCTTCCAATCGCGGCCAAGCCCTGGCGTGAAGCCGGGGCTTTTTTCGGCTCATTCTCCCTCGATATAACATGCAAAATCCCCGTCGCGAGGTTCCCGAGCCGTAGTAAAATTCCGGACTGACGGCTGGCTCTTGTAGGCCCTTCAGGATAAGGCATGGTGAGACACGTCTTGTCATGAGGCTTTCGGCCGAGGAGATTTACATGGATCATCAGACCCCAGGAACAACTGCTCCAACAACAGGTTCTCAGCAATCCTCCAATGCACCTCATCGGGAAGGCCGGAATGTCTGGGTGCTGACCGCCTACGGTATTTCAGGACTCACTCTTTTCGGAGTCCTGGCGTATTACTTCAGCCAATATTTAGCGAACTAACGACTCTGCCTGTCTGACACCGAGGCTTGTCCATGATCGCTGAGTTGGATTGCGGTCAATGTTACCTGCGAACTTCCTGCATTCTGTGCACCACCGGCGTAAGCTGCTCTCGATCACACATGGGATTCTCTGCTGAGGTGCTTCGGCAGCGAATTGCACACCTTTCTCCATGCTACAATGACCGCTTTTAGACGTTACTCCGGTTCGGAAAAGCGCTCAGTAACTTCCCCGCACTCTTGTAAGAGAGATCGATTCCCGTGGCCCAGGATTCCGTGCCGAAAACCGCCCCAGTAACCTATGCCGACGCTGGCGTGAACATTGATCGCGCCAGCAAGACCAAACAGCGCATCAAGTATCTTGCCCACAAAACCTTCACCAAGGGTGTGCTCAGCGAGATTGGCGGCTTCGGCAGCCTGTTTTCCGTGAACAAGAAGTATCTCGATCCGGTACTGGTCTCGAGTGTAGACGGCGTGGGCACCAAGCTCAAAGTTGCTTTCGAAATGAAGGTCCATCACACCGTGGGCGGTGACCTGGTCAATCACTGCGTGAACGACATCGTGGTTCAGGGCGCCGCTCCGCTTTTCTTCATGGACTATCTCGCCACCGGCAAGCTTGAACCCGAGGTCGCCGAGAAAGTCGTCGAAGGCATTGCCGACGCCTGCAAGCACAATGGCTGCGCTCTGATCGGCGGAGAGACCGCTGAAATGCCCGGCTTCTATCCCGAAGGGGAATACGACCTGGCCGGCTTCATCGTCGGTGTAGTCGAGCGGGAGCGAATCATCACGGGCAAAACTGTTGAGGTCGGCGACATCATCCTCGGCCTGCCCTCCAATGGTCTTCACACCAATGGTTATTCCCTCGCCCGTAAGCTGCTCTTTGAAGTGGCGCGCTACTCACCCGAAACTTACGTGAATGAAGTTAAGAACAAAATTGGTAACGAGCTCATGCGATCCCACAAGAGCTATTGGCCATCGTTAAAAAAGACGATTGACGCCGATTGCATAGCCGCCATGGCCCACATCACCGGAGGCGGAATTACCGAGAACTTGCCCCGCGTGCTCCCCCGCGGCACCGCTGCGGTAATCGAACTTGGCTCCTGGCCAGTGCTGCCGATCTTCGATCACCTGCAAAAACTAGGCAACGTGCCGATGGACGAAATGCTACGCACCTTTAACATGGGACTAGGCATGCTGCTAGTGGTGCCGTCCAAAAAATTTAAGAAAGCGCAGACGCTGCTCGAACGCGTCGGAGAAAAGGTCTACACGGTAGGTCGAATAGTTAAAGGCGATCGCAAGGTGCTGTACTCCTAGTTCAAACAAAGTAATTCTGTTCGCGCTGAAGCCCTTTCCAATTTGTTGCACTGACTGAATTGAAGGTCTTAATCATTTTCATTGTCGTTGCCTCGCAAGTTCACTCGGGTGCGTTAGTGAATTATCATGGCTGACACGCAAGAATCTCATGAAAAACATTGCCATTCTGCTCTCCGGTCGGGGCTCGAACTTCGAAGCCATCGCAAAAAGCGTGGCTACAGGCCGCATCCCTAATGCGAACATCGTCATTGTGATTTCTAACAAGCCGGAAGCTGCGGGTCTTGAGATCGCTCGCCGCCTTCGCCTTAAGACCCTGGTCATTCCTTCAAAAGGGAAAGAGCGCGCGGATCACGACCGCGAAGTAGTGAAGGCCCTCCAAGATCACAACGTCGACCTCGTCTGCCTCGCCGGATACATGCGTCTGCTCTCACCCTGGTTCGTGCAGCAGTTTCCCCGCCGCATCCTCAACGTCCATCCCTCACTCCTTCCTGCATTTCCTGGCCTCGAAGCGCAGGAACAGGCTTTTGCCTACGGGGTAAAAGTCGCAGGCTGCACGGTTCATTTTGTGGACGAAGAGTTAGACCACGGTCCAATCATCGTACAAAGAGCCGTCTCCGTAGGCGACGATGACGATGAGCAAACTCTGGCTGACCGCATCCTCGAGCAGGAACACATCGCCTACACCGAGGCCATCAACATAGTGCTCGAAGGAAAGTACGAGATTGTGGGAAGGAGAATGGTGACGAGGGGGTGAATGAACACGTCACCTTTAATTTCGTTCCGCCGTTATAATCCTCGGTGAATGCCTGACTTTAAGCCCGTCGAAGAACAACTCGCTTACCTAAAAAAAGGCTCTTCTGAAATTATTCGCGAAACTGAACTGCGCGCGAAATTGGAAAAATCGCGTGCCACCGGCAAACCCCTGCGGGTGAAGTTAGGGCTCGACCCAACTGCGCCCGATCTACATCTTGGGCATACAGTCGTTCTGCGCAAGCTCAAACACTTTCAGGACCTTGGGCACACTGTCATCTTTCTGATCGGCGATTTTACCGGCATGATCGGAGACCCGACGGGACGTTCCGTCACTCGTCCGCCACTGACTCGCGAAGAAATCGACGAAAACGCGGAAACATACAAGGCCCAGGTTTTCAAGATTCTGAACCCGCAGAAAACAGTCATCGACTTCAACAGCCGCTGGTTTTCGAAGTTCACCGCGGAAGATTTCATCCGTCTCGCGGCCAAATACACAGTCTCCCAAATGCTGGAGCGCGAGGAGTTCCACAAGCGTTTTCACGAAGAGAGGCCGATCGCTGTTCACGAACTGCTGTATCCGCTGGCGCAGGGTTACGACTCGGTTGCGCTTGAATCCGACGTGGAACTCGGCGGCACCGATCAGAAGTTCAATCTATTGGTGGGCCGGGAACTACAGCGCGCCTATGGACAGGAATCGCAGGTCGTGCTGACCACTCCGATCCTCGAAGGCTTGGACGGCGTGCAGAAGATGTCAAAGTCGCTGGGAAATGCCATCGGGATCCACGAGCCTCCGCTCGAAATGTACGGCAAGATCATGAGCATCTCAGACGAGATGATGTGGCGGTATTACGAGCTGCTCACCGACATTTCAATCGCTGATATTGAGAAGATGAAGCGCGAATCACATCCCATGCAGGCAAAGAAAAAACTCGCGTGGAGGATAGTCGCGGATTTTCATTCGCCTGAGACGGCTGATAAAGCGGCCGAAGATTGGACGAAACAGTTCCAGAAACATGAAGCCCCGGCAGACGTGGACGAGATACGGGTTCGGATTGCAGATCTTGGACCCATGTCGCTAGAAGGAGGGGTCTTTCAGAGAATCACATGGGCTGCTTCAGATTCCAACGGCTTTGTCGTAAAGACGGAGAAGCTTATCCGACAAGCGGGTCTGGTCGCGTCAGCCACCGAAGCCGCGAGGAAGATCAAGGAAAAAGCAGTAAGCATTAACGGAGAGGTAGTCCAGGGAGTCGCCATCGGAATTTCGCCTGATATACCTATTACGGTGCGCGTCGGTCGCAAGATCAAGAGGATCGTGCCCACGACCTCTTAGGTAGATCGCGCCGTTGCAGTCTCACACCGCGACCCAAATGCGTGCCGCCGCCATCTTCGGACTGAGTTCGTCGTCGCGTGATCTCAAGCCATTTCATAATATTTCCCAAGTTAACTGGGCAATCGGTCTGCCCGTCGCACCGCATGAAGCAGACATAATCCTCATCTTCGGTGGTGACGGCACCGTGCACCGGCACCTCGCGGGCCTGGTCGCGCTCGGCCTGCCGGTGCTGATAGTCCCTGTGGGCAGCGGCAACGACTTTGCTCGCGCTCTGAATCTGCGCAGCATCCGGGATTCACTAGCCGCATTTAAAAGATTCGCTTCAGATGCAGCCAATGTGTGGACTGTCGACCTAGGAGTGGTCGCGCCGTCGTATTCCTCGCCAGAAATCAGTCGTTATTTCTGCTGCGTCGCAGGATGCGGGCTCGATGCGGAGGTCGCGCGGCGCGCGAACCAGCTACCTCGCTGGCTGCGTTCACATGGTGGGTACGCACTGGCTCTTGCTGCCGCTCTGACAAAATTCGCGGCCTCCCGAACGGAAATTCTCCTGCCAAAATCCGGAAGGTCGCATGAATTCGCGACTCATAGGTCGAATGTCACTGCGCTGATCGCCTGCGCCAATAGTCCTTCGTACGGCGGCGGCATGCGAATTGCTCCACGCGCCACCATGGATGACGGCATGCTCGATGTATGCTTTGTCGGTGATCTCGGCAAGTTGAAGTTATTCTGCTTGTTCCCATCGGTTTATGTCGGACGTCACCTCACCATTACCGGCGTGGAATATTTCCAAGCTGAACGCCTGCGCATCGAAACAGAGCAGCCCGTCGACATTTACGCCGATGGCGAATACGTGTGCCAGACACCGGTGGAGATTGCCATTGCGCCGCGAGCTTTGCGCGTTGTCGTACCATGATTGTCGTAGCATGAGCAACAGAGAGCTGCTGGGCCAAAAGGGACGATTTCCTCCAGCGGTTCGGAGACGAAGAGTGGACTTCAGCCATTCAAAGTTGAGTTCCGAACTACAAATGTCCCCACAGTGCTAAACTAAGCCCCCAGTATGAGTGACGAGAAACGTTCGCGAGTGTTGCTTTGGGTTTTGATTGGCGGAGGGGCCTTCTTCCTCTTCGTGCTGGCGGTATTCACTCTGGTCTATCTCTCGCTGCACACCGGCGATCGCACCTCCGCTATTAGCGGCTTTGGGGACAAGATCGGCGTCGTGGACCTCGAGGGGGTCATCATTTCGCCGAGCATTACTGTTCCCCAGCTCAAGAAATTCGCTGATGACGATTCGATCAAAGCAATTATCCTGCACGTGAATTCGCCAGGTGGCGGCGTGGCGGCGTCGGAAGAGATTTATCGCGAGGTTAAGCGCATCCGCGACGAGAAGAAGAAACGCATCGTGGCTTCAATCGAGACCGTAGGAGCCAGCGGCGCTTACTACATCGCTTCTGCCACCAATAAAATCTACGCGGACAAAGGCAGTGTAGTGGGCTCGATAGGTGTAATTGCTCAGTGGGTGAACTATGGTGACCTGTTGCGCTGGGCCAAGCTGAAGGATGTCACCATGAAAGCCGGCGAATTCAAAGATACCGGCTCGCCGACGCGCGACCTGACTCCGGCGGAGAAGCAGTATTTGCAGGGGCTCATTGACGATATGCACAGCCAGTTCATTCAGGCGGTCGCTGATGGAAGAAAAATGAAAGTGGACGAGATACGCGCCGTCGCCGATGGGAAGGTGTGGACGGGCGATCAGGCAATGGGATTGAAACTGATCGACCAGGAAGGTGATTTCGAGAGTGTCGTAAAGGACACTGCCAAATCGGTAGGCATTAAGGGCGAGCCCGTGCTCGTACATCCCGAAAAGGATCGCAAGACTGTGCTGGACCTGCTGTTCGGTGATGTTTCCGAGTGGCTGCCGACACGCGAAAAGCTGCTGGATCAGCGGATAGGGTTTTATTATTTGTGGAGGTAAGACCGATTCTGGTTGTTTCAGGTTTCCAATCCTCGTTTCGAGTTTTCGATTTTTGCTGTCAGATTCGTGAAAAATTCTTGCCTTCGCCGGAGTACCCGACTGGGCGGGGGGGGGCGAAACTTGCACAGATGCGCGAAATCTGAGAACTTTATGCAGGCGACCAGATGGTCCTGGGGCGAATTAACAGACAGAAAGAATAGATCAACAGAGACCGCAACGAACGGAGCGTAGAGGCGTATGACAAAAGCCGATCTGATCGACGAGGTATCCCGGCTGGCCGAGTTGACCCGCAAAGATAGCGAAGTGATTGTCGAAACCATCTTTGACAGCATCGTGCGTTCGCTGCGGGTTGGCGACAAAATCGAAATCCGGGGTTTCGGCAGCTTTCGCACCCGGCAGCGTAAGCCGCGAGTGGGGCGCAATCCCAAGACCGGTGACCGTGTGGAAGTTCCCGCCAAGAAGATTCCTTTCTTCAAACCCAGCAAGGAATTGAAGGATCTCGTGAATAACGCCGCAGGGGAACATCCTGGATCGACGTCCCCGGCGACACCTTCCGCGCCTCCGGCGCAATGAGCGTACGGGCGGAGCGCTCGTGCCTCTATATTGGTTCAGGGCTTTATTCGGAACGTAATCTTCAATCAGTGGCGAATTCCTGCGACCGCAAGCATTCGGCCGGTGACGCCTTTTTCCGCGCGGTAGGAGAATAAGAGGTCTCGCCGGCACGATGTACAAAGCGGTGAAGCTTCGATGTTTTTGGCAATCACTCCAACATCAATTAACTGCCGGCGGTTAGCCTCGACCAGATCGAGAAAGAGTCGGCAGGGCAAATCGCTGTGGCCCGGAGCACGCGCAGTCAAGAACAGTAGCGGGTATTTTTCGCGCACGGGATCAGAGTCTTTTATTTCGCGGAACAATTCTGTCGAGTAGGTAAATTGTGATGCGAACTTGTCGCGAACTTCCTTCCCCACTTCGTAGCAACAGTGGTGAATGCCGGGGCCGATCGCTGCTTTTAGATCGCGGGGGACGGTTCCAAAGTGGCGGCGCATTTCTCCCACTCCCTTTTCGACGATTCGCTGCCGGGTTCCGCGCCAACCGGCGTGAAAGACGCCGACAGCGCGGTTCTTCGCATCTACCAGAATAATCGGCAGGCAGTCTGCCGTCTGGATGGCGAGAATCAGACCGGGAGTGGCGGTGATCAGGCCGTCGCCTACCAGGTTTGTATCTTTAGACGCCGTAACACTGTGGATCAAGTCGGAGTGGATTTGGCGCAGGGTAATAAGAGTTGAAAGCCCGGCTTTGTTTGCACCCAATTCTGCGAGGAATGCTCGGCGGTTGTGTTCGACGGCGTTCTTCGCATCGTGCTTGGTGAAGCCGAGGTTGAGGGCGTTACCACCATAGGGCTTCGAGAAACCGCCTTGGCGGGTGGAAAAGCCGTGGATCAGCCAGGGCAGGGTCTTGAGGTTGCCGGCGTCAAGAATCTGCAGTTGGGACGTCTGACGAGAATCCTTGGTCTTCACACATTCATACTAGCGGACGCATACTAGCAGACGAAGCCGTCCCGCGGGGCTGGCGGGCATGGCGCCCGCGTCACACAAGTCAGCGCGGCATGATTGTGCGAATTCTGCACGCTCGCAGCTCCGCCTTTGAACGTCAAATCGAGTACCCGTTTGCCGCTGACGTGCCTGCTCCGATATAGTTTTCTATCGCGTTTAACGGAAGCATGTACGACAACTTCACCGCCGTCGACTGCTGGAGCAAGAAGCGGGTGCACTGCGTCTATCAGGCTTTGATCGTGGCGATTTCCACTCGTCATGCGGACGCCGTGGATATCAAGTTTTTGGTGGACGGGCGACAGGTTTGGGTGGCGCTGCCGCATCCCGCATGGGTGGAGTATAACCGGCGGACAGGCAAAATGATCACCGATCCGTTGGCGGTAGAAATCGCCGGCCATTATCTCAAGACTGCGCTCGAATCCGGCGAGGGAGTGGGACGGGAAATATACTCACTGAATGTCCGCGAAACACTCAACCACCTGAATGCAGTCGTTTCAGAAGGTGAGTCAGAGTCGATCGCGTAAGGTTGACTAAACAAGTTTGTTCAGCGCGCATTGCACATGCCGGTTCCTTTAACCAGGAGACGCCCTTATGGCCAGTGTGATCCAACCCATAGAAGCCGAATCAAGCGGCAGCGAAAACCGGCAACTCGCACGATGGGTCGAGGAAGTCGCGCAGATGTGCAAACCGGACCGGGTTCATTGGTGCGATGGTTCGCGAGAGGAATACCAGTCCATGTTGCGCGTGATGACTTTGTCTGGCATCGCCATCCCGCTGGATCCGCAGAAGCGTCCCAACAGCGTCATGGTGCGATCGAATCCGGCCGATGTGGCGCGAGTCGAAGACAGAACTTTTATTTGTTCGCGACGCCAGGAGGATGCCGGTCCGACCAATAATTGGGAAGATCCGGCGAAGATGAAAGAGAAGCTGAAGGGCCTGTACACAGGCGCCATGGTCGGCCGAACTATGTATGTGATTCCTTACTGCATGGGACCGATTGGTTCGCCCATCGCGAAGATTGGAGTCGAGATTACCGACTCGCCGTACGTTGTAGCCAACATGCACATTATGGCGAGAGTGGGTACGCGAGTCCTCGAAGCCCTGGGCGAGGATGGTGAATTTGTGCGCGGGCTGCACTCGGTCGGGGCGCCGCTTGGCCCTACTGAACAGGATTCGACCTGGCCCTGCAACGCGGAGAGCAAGTACATCTGCCACTTTCCAGAGACGCGCGAGATATGGTCCTACGGGTCGGGCTACGGCGGAAACGCTTTGCTGGGGAAAAAATGTCACGCGCTGCGCATCGCGTCAGTACAGGCGCGCGATGAAGGTTGGATGGCCGAGCACATGCTGATTCTGAAGATGATCAGCCCATCCGGCCAGGTGAAATACATGACCGGGGCGTTTCCCTCAGCTTGCGGCAAGACGAATTTGGCGATGTTGATACCGACCATCCCCGGCTGGAAGGTGGAAACTGTCGGCGATGACATTGCCTGGATGAAGTTTGGTGCAGATGGCAGGCTCTACGCCATTAACCCGGAATACGGATTCTTTGGCGTGGCACCCGGCACGAGCATGAGGTCGAACCGCAACGCCATGCTCAGTATCATAAAGAACTCCATCTTCACGAATTGTGCGATGACTACTGACCGGGACATTTGGTGGGAAGGGATGACGAGGGAGAAGCCCGCCGAGTTAGTGGACTGGTTGCGCCGTCCCTGGACACCCGAATCCCCGCGCAAGGCGGCGCATCCCAACGCGCGCTTTACGGCTCCCGCCAGGCAATGTCCGGTCATTGCGCCGGAGTGGGAGGATCCGAAAGGCGTCCCCATTGACGCGATTCTCTTTGGTGGCCGGCGCGCCGGTGTCGTCCCATTGGTCACCGAGGCGTTTAATTGGCAGCACGGAACGTTCTTAGGGGCGACGGCCAGCAGCGAGACGACTGCGGCAGCCGCAGGTAAAGTGGGACAACTTCGCCGTGATCCAATGGCGATGCTGCCGTTCTGCGGTTACCACATGGGGGATTATTTCTCGCACTGGCTCAGAATGGGCGCCCAGTCCGAGCCGTCAAAGCTGCCAAAGATTTATTACGTCAACTGGTTTCGTCAGGATGAAAACGGAAAATTTCTGTGGCCCGGATACGGCGAGAACAGCCGTGTGTTGAAGTGGATCTTCGAACGCTGTGAGGGCAAGGCCCCTGCCCTCGAAACGCCAATCGGACTTCTGCCTGCCCCGGCCGACCTGGACACGCGCGGCCTCGACATTCCCGCCGCCAATCTTGCCAAGCTGCTCAGCGTGGACGTCACCGGTTGGCTGGCCGAAATCCCCCTGATCAAGGAACATTTTGCCAAATTCGGCAACCATCTTCCGGAGGCACTAAACCGCGAGGTAGCGGGACTTGAGCAACGGCTGCGACCTGCAACCAAGTAGGCATTTCGGCCTATGGGTGTCACGCCCGCTTCAGCATTCGTAGCAAGGCGACCAGGACGACCGCTCCGAGGATTGCGACAAGAATGCTGGGAATGAGGCCCCCACTGGTGTAGAAGCCCAGCAGGTTCATAATCCACCCGCCGATGACGCCTCCAACAATCCCCAGAGCAATATCCATGAGCGGCCCGTATCCCGAGCCTTTCATGATCTTTCCCGTGGCCCAGCCGGCGATCAGACCCACCAGAACCACCCACAATAGCCAGAGCATGGATCCTCCTAAATTTTCCAGCGCTCACCGATGAGCGGGACGTTGGCAACCCCCGAGCAGAATGGTAAAAGCGTCGCCGCAGCTTATTTCTGTATGGCGTTACTGTCAACCTGGAGATTCCGCTGGGAAATCCGCAATGGAGCATTAGCAATCTTTTCGCGAAGTTGGTACTGTCCAGTACTCGTGTTTTAATCAATGCAATGTTCGCCCGCAAGATACGCGTCGAGTACGAAGAAAATGGCCAGCGTAATCCCTGCCCGATGAAATGGCTGGACAGTTTCAGCATGCGCAACTTCACCAACGCCGGTGTTTTCGACGATACCCTGCCGGTTGCGGATGGATTGATGGAGATTGGCACGCATGTGCCGCTCGAGGAATTGAGAACAGCGATGGAGGATTGGTTCCGGCGGAAGAGTTATCTGCCGAAAGCGGCGGAGTTGGTCGTGTCTAGCGTTCCCTCACAAAATGCAACAGCCAATAGCAAATAGTGAAGCTTAAACCTCGGAATCACTTGTCGTAATGCAGGAGCGAATAAACATCGTATCCTCTCAGCTTGTCGCGGCCTTTCAGGAAATCGAGTTCGACGACGAAGCCCAGCCCAGCGATGTCCGCGCCTAGTGAGGCCGCGAGCTTTGTAGTGGCTTCAGCAGTTCCGCCGGTAGCCAAAAGATCGTCCACGATAATAACGCGCTCGCCTTTCTGGATGGCGTCTCTATGGATTTCGAGCGTGCTGGTGCCATATTCCAATGCGTAGTCGTATTTAGCGGTTGCCGCGGGAAGCTTGCCAGGTTTTCGAACGGGAATAAAGCCGGCGTTAAGGCGGTAGGCTAGCGCCGGGCCGAAAATGAAACCTCGCGCCTCCATCCCCAGCACCAAGTCAATGTCTTTCTCCAGATAGTGTTCCGAAAGCGCGTCAATCAGGGTTGCGAAGCCGCGCTTGTCCTTCAGCAGGGTTGTAATGTCGTAGAAGAGAATACCCGGCTTGGGGAAGTCGGGCACTTCGCGGATAAGCTGCTTGAGTGGCTCACAATCGACGCTCACCTTGGGGGTCATTTACCAGGCTCCTTCAATGCGGAATGTGGTGAGTCCGGAAACAGGTTTCGACTCCACTTCTTCGACATTGTCAACGCGGGCAGCACGCGGACCTTCTCTCAACCGGGACCGCAGCATTACAAGCTGGTCGCGGCTTCCCATCGCCAGTATTTCCACGCTGCCGTCGGGATTATTGCGCACCCAGCCGGAAATGCCGAGGATATGAGCTTCGCGCTCCACAAACCAGCGAAAGCCCACTCCCTGAACACGGCCGCGCACGATGAAGCGGCGGGCTTCAGCAGGTTTATCGGCGGACATCATGGAAAAAAGAGATTCTTCGCTTCGTGTTGAACAACAATTTCGCCAAGGATATGCTGAACTCACGCCCGCGAAAGATACGCACCCTCCGACGTATCCACGCGAATCTTTTCACCTTCATTGATGAATGGCGGAACGTACACCACCAGCCCTGTTTCAGTCTTCGCAGGCTTGGTAACGCTCGAGGCAGTCGCACTCTTCAACCCCGGTTCGGTTTCGATCACGGTCATCTCGATGGTTTGGGGAAGCTCAACCCCGACCGCCTTCCCATCAAAAAACTCAACCTTGATTTGGAGATTGGGAATCAAGTAGTCAACTGCGTCACCCAGGACGTCGCGCCGAAGATGGGTTTGCTCGTAGTTTTCGGTGTTCATGAAGTAGTAGTCATCACCATCGTTGTAGAGGTATTGCATCTCGACCTCATCCACAGTGATCTTTTCGATCGGATCGGGAGAACGGAAGCGATGTTCAAACATGGCGCCGGTACGAAGATTGCGCAGCTTGGCCTGGATGAAAGCGCGAAGATTGCCCGGCGTGCGGTGCTCAACGCTAAACACCGAATGCAGATCATTATTGTGTTTGATGATCATGCCAGGGCGAAGCTGAGTAGCAGGAATCGACATTGCTGGGTAGGACTCCTCAAAAGAATTTGGTAATTCAGCAGGGCGCCCAGGAGCCGCAGGCTCCGCCGGACTTGGACTAAAGTATTAATTTTACACGGGCTTTAGTTGGTTGGGAAATTGGCTGGTCTGTAGCCTTTCACTTCGCTCATGCCTTTCACTGATGCCCTTACGTAATAATGGCCTCAGCCGAAAGCAGTAGTGAGGACAGGCGCGACGACTAGAATAGTAGATGTCTAACCAGCCGTGAGAATCCAACGCTTCTCGGTTGGTTCGACATCCCACATCGTACGACACTTACAATTCCGCAATCGCGGTGAGAAGAGGTTCTTATGCGCACGGGAAATTATGAGGCTTCGGATAGAAACAGTGTAGGCACGGCAATCACATTCTTGCTGGTCGGGATCGGGGCAGGCGCGCTGGTTGCATTGCTGCTTGCACCCAAGCCGGGAAAGCAATTGCGAAAAGATCTGCGACGTGGCTACAAGGACGCCGTAGACACCATTCAGGACCTAAAGGAAGAAGCAATCGATCGGGTGGAAGATGCATTGGACCGCGGCTCCGAGATAGCTGACACAATTCGTGAGAAAGCCGCGCCATTGGGACGAGCGCTACGCAGATCGTGAGATTGCTCCGTCAGGTCGCCGGCTCTAACCCATGAGATCTTTGGGCCATCCTCTCTAGTGAAAGATCTCTAATGAAAGAGCGCGGAAAAGAAACCTTTAACTTTTCCGAAGAAACCGCGATGAGGGGGCTGCGCGGACGGTGGTGGCAACATCAGCGTCTGGAGCTTGGCGTCACGACTAGCAGAAGCGACCGGCAGACGCTCTATCTCGCGAGTGGGCGCCGGCGCAGCGTTGACACTGTCGCCAGCCCGAAAGACCAGAGGCGCGTCCACTTGGACATGAACATCGTCGGGTCGCGATGCCGGCAGCGGCGCCGTCTCCGGGCTAATTACTGAGACAGTGACCGCCGAAGGTGGCGGGCCGCCACTGGGAAATCCTGAAGTGGATGGAGTAGGCGGCAGCGGTTTTGCTTGTTCACCCGGCTGCGCCAAGTGCGTCGTCGCCGGAAGATCCTCGTCCGATACGACGGGCGTGGACGGATTTGAGGCAAGCACGATGGGTTCGGCAGGCGGCGGGCAGCCACAATCGAGAGCTACTCCCCTTTGCACCTTATCCACGCGCCCGGAGTAAAAAAGTAATTGATCGGTGGGCTTCACCTGATAGGTGCGGTCTCCCATCAGCTCTGCAACGATCGCCGAAGCGGTGTTGCCCGGCAATCCTCGCACACATGTATTGCCGTATGAGTCCGCCCTCACGGCGTAATGGAATTCACCGGGACCCGGCAGCAGGATGCGAAAGTCCGGCGTGAGCACGGAGTTCGCCGAAGCATTCAGACTGAAATGTGTCTCCAGCGCCCCCGTACTCATACCCAACATGAAGTCGCGGCCGCTCTCGGAAGAGGTGACAGAAACGGTTGTACCTGGGCAGACGCGAATCTCTCCCCCGCGCGACAGACTGAGTACAGCGGTGTCGGCTCCGGCCGTCACGGACGATCCACCCGCCAGGCGGCTCCCCGCCAGTACCACCGCGCCCGAGCTACCCGGGCTGACTGGCACCACGGCAGGGCGCCCTCCCAGCGAAAAGCTTGCGACGGACTGCGGTTGTGACGACTTTGCATCTTCGACCGCCTGCAAGCGCACCATCAGCCGGTTGCCCTTGGCATCCCATGTGTATGATCTCGGCGCAAGTAGGTCCACAACAACCCTGGTGATTGGTGGGTCGTTTTGGTACTGATCGATGCGGATCGTGCTGATCTGCAGTGCTTGCACGGGGATTCGCTTACGCGGTACCGCGGTTATAGTTCCGGGCAAATCTATGACCAGGCGAGAGGGATTGTCGAGTAGCTGAAGGGCGGGAACCACCGGCCGGGTTGAGATAATTTCAACGGCGGGACCGTTCTTGTCATGCGTTATCCCAACCGCGGTCACTGAGCCGTAGCCCTTATCTGGTTGCATCTCTTTCCTGTGCGGAGCGCCGATAGCTGGGCTCTTAATGGCTACTCCTGGGGCTGTCTGCCGGGCCTGCGCCAGAAGGATATGGGAGTAGGCCAGCAGCACGGAAAGCACAAATAGTTGGGCAGAAACTCTCGGCACAGACTTCACCTAAGGACTCTCGAAGACCTGTAAAACCTCAAAGATACCACCGGTCTTTGCTAGCGAGAAGTGGCGGCAGAGTGGCGGACGCCCGATGTGGAAAACCGAAAATCAGGACTCGGATAAGAACTCGTACTCGTCGATCACGGCGGCGACGGCGACTTTACCGTTGGACCCGCCATCATCAACGCGAACCACCTTACCCTTGCAGCGCACGCGGATACTCTCGGTGAGGGTAATTTCCGGCGGCAGAGTAAGGGTGAACTCAATCGGAGCACCAGTGGCGATTGATGCGTCTACGAAAAAGCAAATCCCACGAGCGCTTACATCTCGGGTTTGGGCGGACAATTCCTGCGCGCCATTCTCCGCGTAGGTGACGGCTACCGGCAGCTTGAGCGCAAACCGCCGGGTGGCCCGCTTGTCTTGTTGCGCTTCGGCCATGAGACCCTCCAAGAGTTCTGTAAGCATGGCTTGACGGGAGCACCGTGTCAAGATAAGAGTCGTATCCTGAGCCCGGAAAACGGCATTGGCAGGGTCAAAAACCCGTCTTGGGGGCTCCGTGAGAATGAGATTACATTTTTTGCGACAGATCCCCCCACACGTGGTATCAAGGTCCCTTGCAGATTCGATCAGTGGAGAGTGAAAGGTAGAGACTGTCGTCGTTGGTACAGAAACGCCCGGACGCAAAGGTGCAGGAGAATGCAATGATCCATAATCACAGGAGCGAGCGGAAATGTCGGAAGCGAGGTTTTGAAACAGGCGGCCGCTGCGGGCCTGAAAATCCGCGCAACATTCCAGAGCCCTGTCAAAGCCAGTAAGGCTCCGACTGGAGTTGAAGCCGTCATCATGGATTACGCGAAGCCAGAGACCATTCGTCCAGCTTTGAAGGATGTTGAGAAGGTATTTCTGGTTGGTCCGCCAGCGCGGAATTTGCCAGCACTGGAAGGCAATTTCGTGAAGGAGGTGCGCGCGGCGGGGCGGACGCACGTTGTGAAACTTTCCGCGCTCGGAGGTCGAGCATCGCTGTTTCCCAGTGGACATCGGGATTCCGAGGAGAATATTGAGGCCTCGGGTCTGCCTTATACGTTTCTACGGCCAAACGGCTTTATGCAGAATTTTGTCAACTACAGCGGGGATACGATCAGGACGCAGAATGCTTTCTATGGCTGCCAGGGAGAGGGCGCGGTCAGTCTGATCGATCTGCGCGACGTTGCGACGGCGGCGGTCAAAGTGTTAGCCGCAACCGGACATGAAGGCAAATCTTATGCACTGACTGGTCCCGAGGCCCTCAACAATAGGCAGGTGGCGGAAAAGCTTTCACGGGTGGCGGGAAGAAAAATCAGTTATGTGGATCTTCCTCCGGCCGACCTCAAAAAAGGTATGTTGTCCGCCGGCGTTCCAGAGTGGTTTGCTGATGCCTTGCTTGACCTGCAACGGCTCTATCGTGAAGGCGGAGCCAGCCTCGTGACCAACGACTTCGAACGACTCAGCGGGCGCAAGCCGATAAGTTTTGACCAGTTTGCACGCGACTACGCGACCGCATTCCAATCGGAGGCTAAGGCGGCCGGATAGCCGCCGGGAGGCGCCAGGCGTTTCGACGTCTGAGGCCCGCACGGGTACACTGATACGAAAGGTGCAGATTGGTTTTCATCCTCGACAATTACGACTCATTTACCTATAACCTCGTCCAATATCTGGGCGAGTTGGGCGCCCTGGTGGAAGTTCGCCGGAACAATCAGGTCACCCTCGAGGAAATCGATGCCTTGCGGCCGGAGCGAATCGTGATCTCCCCGGGACCGTGTACACCGGAGGATGCCGGCATCAGCATCGAGCTTATTCGCCACTTCGTTGGGAAGCTACCGATACTCGGAGTTTGCCTGGGACATCAGGCAATCGGGGCTGCGTTCGGAGGCAAGGTGGTCCGCGCCAAAAGCCTCATGCATGGCAAAACCAGCGAGGTCGAGCACGACGGCAAGACGATCTTCCGCGAGCTACGTTCGCCGATGACCGCTACCCGCTATCATTCGCTGATTGTGGAGGAAAAAGGCTTGCCCGCCGAACTGGAGATCAGCGCGCGAACTACCGATCGGTCTGGCGCAGACGTGATTATGGGATTGCGTCACAAAAACTTCCCGATCGAAGGTGTGCAGTTCCATCCGGAGAGTGTGCTGACGGGAGAAGGCAAGAAGCTGATTGAGAATTTCTTGCATATCTAGATGGGTGATCTGCCGACAGTCCAGAGTGAACAGCACTAGGAGCCCTTCACACCCTCACAAACCCTTCCTCGCTATCTCCACCGCCCGCAGCACAGCCTGGGCCTTATTCCGCGTCTCCTGAAACTCAGTCGCGGGATCGGAGTCGGCAACAATTCCGGCTCCCGCTTGCAGGTAAGCCTGTTTGGCTTTCATCAGCATGGTCCGAATGGCAATGCAGGAATCCAGATTGCCGGCGAAATCGGCGTAGAAAACTGATCCGCCATACACGCCCCGGCGCACTGGTTCCAGTTCTTCGATAATCTGCATAGCCCTCACCTTGGGCGCTCCGGTAAGGGTGCCCGCGGGAAAACACGCGGCGAAAGCATCGAGGGCATCGAGATCGGGCCGCAACTTCCCTTCCAGCGCGGAAACGAGGTGCATCACATGGGAGTAGCGCTCGACATACATCAGATCGCGGACCTTTACTGATCCATACTCGCTGACCCGGCCGAGATCATTGCGTCCCAGATCCACCAGCATGACGTGTTCGGCGCGTTCCTTTTCGTCCTGTAGCATCTTCTGTTCGAGGCGAAGATCTTCGGCTTCGTCACGCCCGCGAGGATGCGTCCCGGCAATCGGTCGATATTCGAGCTTGCGTCCAGTTACGCGCACCAACATCTCTGGCGAGGAACCCAGCACATGAAGTGATGAATTCCTGGCAGTTTTCTTGGACTCGTTCTTGGATCCCAGGCTGCCAGCGTCCTCCATGCGCAGGAAATACATATAGGGCGAGGGATTCACAGTGCGAAGGGCGCGGTAAAGATCGAAGGGCGCGACTTCCGGCCTGAAGTCCAGACGCAGTGAGAGTACGACTTGGAAGATGTCGCCTGCCGCGATGTATTCCTTGGCACGTTTAACATGTTGCATGAACCGTTCGCGGCTCATACCGGCGTGAATTCTCAATTGCCGCACACGCGTTCGGGGTTCTTTCTGCCACTGCACATGTCGCAATCCGGCGACCAACTTCTTTTTCAAAATCGCGATGTCTTCCAGAGCCCGGTCGTACGCTTTGCGTGTACTTTCGCGAGAGACGTCCGCAGTCGCAATGATATGGATCTGGTGCCGCAGATGGTCAAATGCGAGCAAACGGTCGAAGAACATCAGCATGCCATCGGGCACGGTCAAGTCGTCTTTGGCGCGATCGCCAATGTTCTCCAGTTGCCGCACCGCGTCATAAGCAAAATAGCCGACGGCGCCCGCAGTGAAAGGAGGCAGTCCGGCTATAATCGCGGGACGATGCTCGCGCAAAAGTTCTTTAACGATTTGAAAAACATTCCCTGAACGGCGTTCTTCGTGCTTGCCACGCAGCAGAGTGAGGGTCTCCCCCCGTGCCTGGAGCCGCATATAAGGCCGCGCACCCAGGAAGGTGTAACGTCCGATTTGCTCGCCACGTTCGACTGACTCGAGCAAAAACGCGCTCGGTTCGTCTGTAGCCACGGCCATAAAAGCCGAAACTGGAGTGAGCAGATCGGCAGTAATCGACTTGACGACTGGTACCAGTGTCGCGGATTTAGCCAGACGCGAAAATTCTTTGTAGTCAGGACGAAGCATGATGTTGGTCGCACCGGGCAGAAGGAACCCCCGGCAAGTTGTCACATTATAGGGGAGCGCAACCGTGAAATACTTGTGGCCCGAGAGGTTGCTTGCAACGCGATGCAGCAAACTGTCTCTCCATCGCAGTTCCTGCCCGAACCAGCAGATGAATTGACGTAAGGCGCGTCACGTTGGAAGATGACCATTCCAGCTTTCGTCAGGATGAGGGCACATGCGAGTCAAGTTCTGGGGTGTGCGGGGTTCCACTCCTACTCCTCAAGCCGAGAACTTGCGTTATGGCGGCAACACCTCTTGTGTAGAGGTGCGGCTCGATGATGCTCTTTACATCTTCGATTGTGGGACGGGTTTCCGTTCCCTGGGGCAGCAACTTCAGTATGAAGCTAATGGTAAGCCGGTCCTGGCGCACATCTTTGTATCGCACTTTCACTGGGACCACATCCAAGGAATCCCCTTTTTTGGTCCTCTCTATGATAGTGCCGAAAATCGCTTCATCTTCCATTGCTCGAACCGCACCCGGAGTCTCGAGCGAGTAATGGAAGAGCAAATGGCTTCCCCCTATTTTCCGGTCGACCTGACCGAGATGAAGGCCCGCCGTGATTTTTATGATCTGGAGGAAGGACGTGTCCCCTTGGGAGAGGACGTCACCGTCCGGACTATGCAGCTCAACCATCCTCAGGGATGCATGGGATTTCGTCTCGACACCAAGCAAGGCGTGGTCGTTTATGCCACCGACAACGAACCCGGCAATGTGATTTTCGACAAGAACGTGCGCAAGCTCGCCGAAGGAGCCGACCTGCTTATCTACGACGCGCAATATCTTCCGGAGGAATACGAAGCTCACAAGCGAGGCTGGGGACACAGCCACTGGCGCGAAGCCATCAACGTGGTGATGGAGAGCGGGGCGAAAGAGTTGATCTTATTTCATCATGACCCGGATCACGATGATGCTTTGATCGATAAAGTAGTGCGGGAAGCACGAAATTACTATCCACGAGTGCGCGCCGCCGCTGAGGGCATGGATCTGCGGGTTTAAGTAGCAAGCCTCTCAGCCCTCACCAACTCACCGCGGTAAGGGCTGTGCCATGCTGGCCAGCGCATATCCCATTACGGCCATGGCTGCTGCGTTCTCCCGCAACTGGGCGGGAACGACCTTGTCCAGCGTGTCGGCGGCTGTGTGGTGGTAGTAGAAGTAAGTGCGGGCATCCTGCAAAATGCCGAAGGCCGGCACTCCCGCTTTCGCCAGCGGAGCAATATCGGCACCCGGACTATCGTTGGTGAGCTTGATTACGTTGGCCCCGAAACTTTTCAATATATTCTGCAGCGGCTGCAGCAATGGAACTGCGATAGAAGTAATTTTGGCGTCAAATCCAAGAGGGTGGCCAGCACCCGAGTCGCTCTCGATCGCCGCCACATGATTGGAAAATTCCGCCTGCTCATCCTTGGCATATGCGTCGTGTCCCCGGCCGCCGTTTTCTTCGTCCATCCAAGCAATCACGCGCAAGGTGCGCTTGGGACGCAAATGTAATTGTTGAAGAACATGTGCGGTCTCCATCGCGACCGCGAAGCCAGCCCCATCGTCGATGGCGCCGGTTCCAAGGTCCCAGGAATCCAGATGACCGGAGACGATCACGATCTGCTCGGGATGCTCCGATCCCTTCAAATCTCCGACTACGTTGTAGCTAGTTACATCCGGTAGCAATTGGGGTGTGAGTGTGAGGTGCATGCGCACTCTGCCTTGAGCGGCGAGATGGGCAATCAGATCAGCGTCTTCCACCGCGACCGCGCCTGCGGGAATACCGGCCGCCGCGCTCCAACCGGTGTGCGGTAAACGAAAGTCCGCGCTGCCAACTGAACGAATCAATGAGGCGGCCGCCCCCAATTGGGCGGCTGCTTTAGCGCCATTACCACGATAGATAACAGCCTCGCCGTACGCCTCCATTGCTAAGCCATTCGCCGCCTTTTCCTTATCGAATGGAACGTTGAACAGCACGATTTTGCCCGCCACCTGTTCACGTCCACGGGCATTCAATTCGTCAAAACTTTTCACTACAACTACGTCTGTCGTAATCCCGCCTGCCGGAGTCGATGTACTTCCTCCGAGAGCAGTAAGAACGACCTTCTGCGTGGTTCCGGGGGCTTGTCCGGGAAACTCGACCAGGTCGGCGTTCTCCGTGCCGCGCACCCAGTGAGGCGCCTTTACCTGTTCCAACCGCACCTCCAGGCCAAGCTTGCGCAACTCCTCCGCAACATATTCGACTGCGGCCTGAGACTGTGGCGAACCGCTTATTCTTGGACCAATGTTTTCAGTAAGATGTGCAAGTTGCTGGTAGGTGTAGTCGTCGCGCAGAGCTGCATCCCGAATTGAAGCTAACTCCCGCAATAGCTGTGGCGAGAAGGCTTCCGCGACCGGCACTGCTTGGGGTGCCAAATGCGGTGCGTTATGCTCCGATGGCTTAACGTGGGAGGAAACCTGAGACATCGCGGGACAGAATGAAATGAGAAGTTCCAATAGTAGTGCACGAACTGTTGGTGTAAGACGAAGAACGGCTTTCAGAGTGGACATTTGATCTGATTTTTCCCTAAGTAACAGTTCTGTGACCGCGTTTACTGATTGTACCGTGATCCCCGCAGGGACTCCCTTTAGCCCGACTGCAACAGGCGCCCGGAACGTCAGTAATCTCAGCTGAGATAAGTAGTTACCGCGGAACTCTCTTTCATACAGCGTTCACTGTATTGGCGAATGGCTATGGCTTTGTCATACTTTCGCCGGGGTAACTGTACGTTATGAGCGACACTCCCGGAATTCCGCTGGATTTCACGACGACGGTCGACATAAGTACGGCGAACACTGCCCCCTACGGTGCCACGTCGGTTGCTCCTCCGGTGAGTTTGGGAGACATCGGTCATCATGCGCACGCTGTCCAGTTCTATGCCGATGACAGCTTCCTCCTGGAGGCTTTAAGTCGATTCATTGGTACCGCTTTGGGAGCCGGCGATGCCGCCCTCGTGATTGCAACCAAAGCGCACCGGGATGGGCTTGAACAGCGGCTAAAGGCGCGTGGACTGGAGACCATCACGGCTGTGGGACAGGGCCGCTATGTTGTAGTGGACGCTAATGAGACTCTAGCGAAGTTCATGCGGGATGGATGGCCCGATGCGGACCTGTTCGCCGACACTGTGGGCAGTGTTCTTGCCGCGACCAAGTCAGCCGCTCAGTGCGAGGGTGCCCGGGTCGCCGCCTTCGGTGAGATGGTCGCCGTGTTGTGGGCCGAGGGTAAGCCCAATGCGGCAATACGGCTGGAACAGCTCTGGAATGAGCTGGCCAAGGAACACTCGTTCTCTCTTCTCTGTGCCTACCCGATGAGCGCCTTCTATCGGGAGGAGCACGGCGCGCAGTTATTGCAAGTCTGCGCCGAGCATTCCGCTGTGATTCCAGGTGAGAGCTACACATCCCTCATTACAGAGGAAGAGCGTCTTCGCACTATTGCCTACCTGCAGCAGAAAGCGCTGGCCTTGGGGACCGAGGTACTGGAGCGCAAAAGGGTGGAACAGGTGTTGCGCGTGAGTGAGGAGGCGCTTCGAAAATCTCACGCCGACCTGGAGCATCGAGTCGAACAAAGAACTCGTGAACTATTCGAACTCACTTCTCGTTTACGGGCCGAGGTCGAGCAGCGCACCGTAGCAGAGGCTCATTTGCGTGAGTTATCGGGGCGATTGCTCAGTATGCGCGATGAGGAGCGGAGAAGAATCGCTCGTGAATTGCACGACAGTACCGGTCAACTGTTCGTGGCTCTCCAATGGAATCTCGCACTTCTTCAGCAGAGTGTGAGTAACGTGGATCCGGCCTTAGCTGAGAAGGTTTCCGAGAGTGTCCGTATCGCTGATCAGGCCATCAATGAAGTCCGGACCATGTCCTATCTCTTGCATCCTCCCATGCTCGATGAAGCCGGATTGCTGCTGGCGATTCACTGGTATGTGGACGGCTTTGTGAAGCGCAGCAATATCAAGGTTGATCTGGAACTTCCTGAGACGCTGGAGCGGCTCCCCCGAGATTTGGAAACTACTGTCTTCCGCATCCTGCAAGAAGCACTCACAAATGTGCATCGCCATGCTGGAAGCAGCACAGCCAGGGTTCAACTCACCTTAGCTTCGGGTAACTTGGGACTCCGGATTCAGGATCAAGGTAAGGGCATTCCTCGGAACAAAATAGAGGGTTCGCAGAACGTTGGCACCAGAATAGGTGTTGGTATCCGGGGAATGCGAGAACGGGTGCGGCAGTTCGGTGGCGAGCTTCAGATCTCGGCTGGCAACCCGGGAACCTGTGTGGAGGCGATCTTTCCACTGCCTCGTGACCAGGAACGAGGATGCAGTTACTAAAGCCCTTCTTCCACGGTGGTTAACGCTTCAGAATGCTTTTTTGACTGGACACAGACGTTGGTGCCACTCCAGCTCTGCCGGGTGCTTTGGCGGCCTCCGGCATTGGAAAACTCGCAATAATCACGGTTCCCTTTCCGGCTGTGGATTGAATCTCCACGCGGCCTCCCATCTCGTGCGCTCGTTCCCTCATTCCAGCCAGACCAACACCAACGCCGGTCCCGGTGAGCTGAAAATTCTCGATCAACTCCGTTGGCATCCCAATACCATAATCTCGCACCGTCAGCACCACCTCGCGCTGCAGGCGCTTCAGTTCAATTTCTGCCGTCTTACTTTTTGAATGCCGGTGAATGTTTGTCAGGCTCTCCTGTAGAACGCGGAAGAGCGCAAGTTCGACAGGTTGGGGCAAGCGCTGGTCGTGAGCCGACATGTTCAATGTTACTTGAATGCCGCTACGGCTAGCGAAACCGTCCACATACCATCTCGCGGCGGAAGCGAGACCAGCTTCGTCCAGGAGCGGTGGATGCAACAGATAAGAGATCGTTCGGGTTTCCGCCAGCGATATGTCTAACAACTTTTCGCATTCTGCAATGATCGCTTCACCCTTAAAGTCCGCCTTTCGGAGAAGGCTTAAATTGATCTTCAGACTGGTCAGATACTGCCCAAGGCTATCGTGAAGCTCACGCGATAATCTGCGCATCTCATCATCCTGCAGGTTTAATAGACGGGCGCTAAGGCGGCGGGCTGCTTCTTCGCTACTGCGCGCAATTCTCTCAGCCTGCTTGCGACGCCTGAGTTCCAGGGTCAGCAGCCCAAAATGGGCCAACAGAAGCGCAGATGCAGCTGCGAACGCCACCGCAAGCACCGTAAGCATGCTTCTGTAAAGCCGGGCAGAGCTTTTCTGCCTGTCGTCCAGCAAGTCCTTTTCCTCCCCGTCCACAGCATTTACGAGAGGGACGATTTCGTTCGTGAGCTCTCCCAACCTGGTTGTAATTGCGGCCTGACGGTTCGAATCTGGATGGCCAGTCTGTTTCAAGCGGATGGACTCTTGTTGCCATGTGAGCCTTTGCTGAAGCAAACGCTCGATGCGATCGAGCCGCTGTTGTTGACGGGGATTATCGGCAGTCAGGTTCTTGACTCGAAGCACGTTGTCGGCGATGGCATCGACGGACTTATAAAAAGACTGCAGCTCGAGCGGATCTCTGTCAATGATGTAGCCACGGCGCAAACCTTGGGAGTTCAGAATTTCAGACTGCAATTTCTCCAGAACGGCCCCTACTTGTAAGGTATGAGCGACAGATGTCTGGCTTTCCATAAGCCCTTGCGTGGCGCGATATGCCGCTACTGCGATCGCCGAAAGTATTGCGAGTGCCGCGACAAATGCTATCCATCCGGAGTAGTCAGGCAGCGCGTTAAATAGTCCCTTGCCATTCTTATCCGGGCTGGTTTCACGTAACCGCGTGGCAATATAGCTGGTGATGACGGCGGTGATTACGAATAAGCCTAGCGTGATCCAATCAGTTAGCGACCAGACATTAAAAAAGCCAGTGGGCGGTAGAAAAAGGGAGTAGAGGATGCCGCAGGCCATGGCCGCAATCACCCCTTGGAAAAAACCTAGCCAGGCACTTACGCCAATGACAAGCAGAGTGTATGTCAGCGCTACCGCCCACGGGTTGGTCGAGGTTCCAAAGGCACGAAGGGCAAACGCGAGGCCAACACAGACCACAACCACAGATATGGTCGACCACAGAAGAGATAGTGAACTGTGAGCGAATCTTCTCATGCCGGGCCTGTTGGGGATTGGCGATTATGTTATATATCACCGACGATACATGATTCTGTTTGTCAGGAAACACTAGAAACCTGTGAAATCCGAGTGCAACCTGTTAGGGTACCGCGTTTTCTGCGCCAATGACCTGGAGTGATTTCGAGCTCATGCCGCCAACGTCGGAGCGGCAACACTTCTTTCCGCTTTTGACGTCCCGCGTCCTTCCTAAAAAAAGCGGCCCCATTTTTTGGGGCCACTATTTTCAAAGAGGCAAAGGATAGGAGCGAAAGTCAGGGAAGGTGATGCAAGGTGCCGTTCCGGCGACCAGAACAGGCAAGCAGGAGATGTCGAGAACATTGGAAGAGAGTGAAGCTCATTCTGTTTTCAGCGGCCTCTTTAGTTGTAAGCAATAATGCACTTGCGCAGCCAAAGGGGAAAAACTCGACGCGGGGAGGCGAGATAATCTAAGTCTTTGAAAAATAAGTTTTTAGCGGAGGGATAATCCGTTTCTGCACAGCCTCTGATGCTGTTCTTCTGCAATCAAATGCAGAATGATGCACATTCGTTGCAGTGCGCCGCTTTCCCGCAGGAGAAATCGCGAGGAAAAAAAGACTCCGGCCGGTCCAACGCTGGCCGGAGTCGACAATTTTTAAATTCTCGTTTAGCTGTTCCCTGCTACGGTGCGCAGTTTACCGGGCAAGAAATGGTAGGGTGGCCACGGGCCACTGATCACCAGTTCACAATTTTTTAACTGTTTGGCAGCGGTCGTGTATCGATTCTGATACTTCTCCACGCATTTGGAATCAATCAGATGGGCGATATCGATCAGCATGCCGTCAGAGGCAACCCGCTTGCAACTGACCTCTTCGTCGAGGGGATTGAAGAGTTTATGCACCTGGACGGAAAGCGCACGAGCCTTGGTTTGGCGCTCCCTGTCCCGTGAGGCCTTCTCCCGAAGTTTGATTAGATATTCGCCTCCAACCGTATCGGGCAGCGGAATATCAATCATGGCATCGCGGAGCGAACCATCGCGCACCACCAACTTGAGGTGCATTTCCGACTTCCCGCGCAACTTGGCCACGCTCAGGCCAAAGGTGCGGCGATTGGAGCGCACAGCCTGGCGCAACGCGTCCTCGGTGTCGAAGATAGTGCCGAACTTGAAGGGCAAGACAGTCGCCGAACGAAAACAAACGCTCACCACTCGAGCGTGCTCCAGGACGGATTTCTCATCGAATTGAGTGCCATTGCGTTCGTATTCGCTAGCGATGACGGCGAATTCTCCGCTTGGATAACCAAGCACGGGAGCACCGTTGACGCCTTGAATCCCCTCCAACAGGAAAGGACGGCGAGCGCGAGTGCCATTTGATAGGGTCTGATGCTCAGTGAGGCAGTATGCGTACCACGCCATGTAGGTCTCTCCGAACCTGCTTAGAGGCGAACCTGTGCGCCTCTAGTTGATGACGCTTTTCAAACCTGGAAGAAAGGGCGGTACAGCGAGAATGGACGCTCATTGCTGCGTCCACTTAGCATCTTACTTCTTCCACAGGGGAAAATGCAACTTTTTCGTGGCAGGTGCATCAGCGTCGCAGTCATTTTGCAGGGTGAAATCTAGCTGACCGGCGGTCATATGAAGGCCCTAGCATACAAGCTAAGGGCGAAGCGAACTTCTACGGAGATTCTCTGAAATCGGATGCTCTATTTCTTCCGCGACTCGTTCTTTGCTGCCGCACGGTCTTGCAACGCGATCGTTACTACGCGCAGCATCTCGTCCCAAGGTGCCGGCTTTCCCGTCCAAATCTCGAATTGGCGTGCGGCCTGGTGCACGAACATCTCAATACCCGGAATGACCTGCGCACCCTTCTCCTTTGCCATTTTCATAAGCCTCGTTTCGGCTGGGTCGTAGACCATGTCGAAGACGTAGCGCGCGTTGATTTCGTTCTCATTCAGCGGAGACTCCCGGGTGTTGCCCATGCCCACGGGAGTCGCATTGATGATCACGTCGAAAGTTAACTTCTTCAGGTCAGCCCGCTTGATAGAGCGCGCCCGCGCCTGCCGCGCCAGTTTCTTAGCTGGCCCGACGGTGCGATTCAGAATCCAGACGTCTGCGCCGCGTTCTTTCAGGCCGAAGACCGCTGCTCTTGCCGCACCGCCCGCACCCAAAACCAGTACCTTCGCTTTTTCGAGCGGTAGACGTTGCTCTAAAGGACGCACGACGCCGGCCGTGTCGGTATTAAATCCGTACAATTTCCCGTCCTGCGCTCGCACCACGGTGTTACAGGAGCCGATCTTGGTGGAGTGCGAATCGGTGTTGTCCAGATGCTTGAGGATAGCTTCCTTGTACGGCATGGTGATGCTGAGACCATGGATCGGGATCTCGCGTACACAGGTCAAGAGATCTTTGAGGGTTTTGGCATGCAGCGCCAGATAAACGCCATTCACATTTTCACGGCGCAATGCCGTGTTCATGATCACGGGCGAGAGTGAGTGTGAGACCGGATCGCCCGCGACCCCATACACCCGTGTGGCCGCGTCTACCTGCTCGATGCGATATACGCTGCGGAGCTCCTGAGCAGTAACCTGCCCGGGTGCGGTTTCTTCTCCGGGACTCACCGCGGCAAACGTGAACACGCTTCCGGCGCGCACTCCGAGAATTCGGCTGATGATTCCCGGTTCGCCCATACACAGTCCGATTAATGAATACTTATCGCTGTGCGTCTCCAGGAACTTCATCATGGCCACATTGTCAGAGAGCGTAGTCGCAGTAGTTACAATTTTGTAGAAGTCGGCGCGATGGGCGACCATCGTTTTCAAGGTTTCTTCCAACTTACGGGTGGCGCGGTAATCATGAAAGGACAGGATCAAGGCGGCACGAGTGCGCAATCTCTGTAGTTGCGCCGGCTTGCACTTTGCGGCCGTCTGAAGTTCGACGTCCAGCAAGTGACAGCCAGCGTTGGAAGCCTTGGCCAGAAGATCGAGTTGCGAAGCCACCGAGCCGCGAAATTTTCCCCCATTCGCAACCCGTCGGCAGGTGGCTATGGTCGTGACATAGGGGTGCATTTCCAGGAATCGCTTGACCTTCACGAGCGCCAGGGCCGGGCGCGGAAGATAGTCTAACCTGAACTCCAGGAATGGGTTATCGCGAGCCAGTGCTTCTGCTTTGTCCACCATTTCCGCCGGGTCGGTGCCGGTTACAACGAGGCAAACACGAGGCAGCCTCAAAGGAAGCAAGCGTGGGACGTAGCTGGATTGTGCAGAAATCATTCGGTCATTAGGTCGGCGCGATACTACAGGGGCGTAATTCTAGATGCAACAACGGATTATGGGGAGCGGCGGAAAACTATTGTTGCCCCATGCATAACACCCTCGTAACCTTGACCGTGCCTTGCCCCCCTGTTACTTTCCGGCAGAAGCCCCTGTGTCTACAGCAGTTAGGGGGATTGGCCTGGACACCCGGCCGCGATTCGGAGGTAACATGAAGAAAATAGGCTTGTTGTTTCTGCTGGTGACGGTCGGCTTGTGGGGTCAGGATACCAATCCGGGACCGGCGTCGGCACCCTCGACAGCAACTGGGGAGCAGAGTACGCCCCAAGGCAGCATTAGTACGTCGGTGACATTCCCGACGGAAAGAGTTCAAACGCCCACTTACGCTGACCTATATTGTGCTGGCTTTATCAGCAAACAACCTCTGCCCAACGCTGACTTTGTGGCGGGCGGGTTGCAGACCCCAAATACCACCAAGTTCGCCACCGGTGAGATCGTTTATCTGGCCGGAAGTGGCTACCAAAGCGGCGCGCAGTACACCATCGTGCGCGAACTGAAGGACCCGAATCGCTTTGAGACTTTCCAAGGGCAACATGCGGCAGCAGCCGCCGCTGGACAGCCCTACGCCGAAATCGGGTGGGTCCGCGTGGTTGATACGCGCAGCAAGATGGCAATCGCACAAATTGAATTCAGTTGTGACACCATTAACCCGGGAGACGTTGCGGTTCCGTTTGTGGAGAAGCCAGCGATCTCGTTCCACCCGCCGTTGCGTTTTGATCGCTTCGTTCCGGCCACTGGAAAACTTTCCGGACGGATCGTAATGGCCAAAGATTTTGACACGGTGCTCGGAACCGGAATGAAGGCTTACATTAATGTTGGTTCGAACCAGGGGGTGAAGGTCGGCGACTACTTCCGCGCGGTTCGGAACTATGATGCCGACTTGAGAGATCCCGTGGATTCACTCTCGTTCAAAGCATCGACCACCGAAGATACGCAAAAGAGGCCGCCCTCGATCGAGCCGAAGATGTTGACCAAGGGCAAAGGACCGCAAATCCACGTGCGTGATCTGCCTCGGCGCGCCGTAGGCGAGTTAGTGATCCTCAGCGTCACACCCACTACTGCTACTGGCATGGTTGTTTTCGCAATGGAAGACGTTCACGTGGGCGACGGTGTGGAATTGGACGACCAGCAACAGCAAGCCCAACTTCAGCAATAGTTTCGGACCACGACGCGTCCTATGCGGGGAGAGGTAAACTCTCCCCGTTTTTTATTGTTGTTTACCTTCCGCGAGTGCAGAGAGCTATTCCGCACCCTGCTCGCCAAAGACCTCGGCTGTAAACCCCTCGATAACGGCATCTTTCAACCAGGCATCGGGCGGGAGCCCGGCTTTGCGGCACGTCTGCTCCAGGAAGGTGATGCGGTCCCACTTGTGCTCAACCGGGACCTGCGGCAGCAGCAGACCGCGCTGCCCAGCGAGGCTGACCACCAACCCATGCCGGCCGATCTCAATTTCTTCCGGACGAATTGGTTTCAGCGGTGAAAGAATACTCAGAGAAATCTTCAGATGGGGAGCCTCGTCCGCGGTTACCGGGGGGAAACGGCCATCTTCAAAGGCCGCGGCGACCGCGGTTTCGGCCACGGCGCGATATACGGAAGAGACCGGAAATACATACCCCACACACCCTCGTAGTGCCCCCGTCAAATAAAGAGTGGTGAAAACGCCATATGGTTCGGCTAGATGAGATGAGGGAGGATCGAGAGGGATGGTGCGGTTTTCGAGCGAAGCCAGAATGGCATCATGTGCGAGTTGCAGCAAAATCGCACGTTCTTCGGAGGAGAATTCAGTCGGCTCAGTTGGACTGGAATAATGCGCCGCAGGACACGGATATTCAGGTTGCTGCGACATCGCGCTTCCTGCGCCGGCTGAGGACGAAGGCACGACGGCGGCGTTTCACCACCCTACGGTCAATCTTCGACCAGAAGGCAGCGAAGTAGTCGCCGGCCGAGACCAGTGATAACACGACCATAAACCAGATCGATACTGCCGCGATGGTATGCACTGGGAAGAAAAAATTGCCATAGACCGGCCACTCTTTCCAGCGGTGCGCCAAAATCACCCCGACGACCGAAACGATTTGCACGAACATCTTGAATTTGCCCAAGTCACTCGCCTCGATAGTGAAACCTTCTGACGCCGCGATCGAGCGCAGACCGCTAACCAGGAATTCACGGCCGATGATTACCACCGCCATCCATGCTGGGACCATGCTGGGGTTGAATTGCACCAAAGTCACGAAGGCGGCGGCAATGAGCAGCTTGTCGGCGAGGGGATCGAGCAACATTCCGATGGTCGTGATCTGTCCACGTTTGCGGGCCAGATAGCCGTCAATTCCATCGGTAATTGAGGCGGCGATGAAGAGTGCCGACGCCAGCAATTCCTTCTCCCCGTGCACGCTGCTGAAGCGATTGCTGGAGAGGAGCCAAATCAACAGCGGGATGCTGACGATGCGGCTCAGCGTTATGTAGTTGGGCAGATTCACCGCGGGCACGGATCCTCGCTGGAGGCGAGCGAACCCAGCGAAGCTAAATTATCCTCCACGCAGGATGATGAAAGCAATGATGGCGAAAGAGGATGATGGGCATGTGCCTTCCGCACCATTGAATTGTAGTGTTCTCGATGAGACGAACCCAAACGGTCATCCCTTGCCATTGAGGTCAGCAATTGACGGCAAAGCTGCGTCCCGTCCACACTGATGGTGATGAAGAAACTGCGGGTTGGCATCCTCTTTGGCGGGCGCAGCGGCGAACATGAGGTATCGCTGCTATCGGCCGCATCGGTTCTCAACGCCATCGACAAGAATAAATTTGAAGTAGTGCCCATCGGCATTACCAAAGAAGGCCGCTGGCTGACGGCAAGCGCGGCTCAAAGAATGCTGCAGGGTAAGCCACAAGACGAAGACCGGCATCTGCGAGCCGGCGACCCGGAAGCTACTCCCGGCGCGGCCGTGCTGGCGAGCGGCGAGGCGGTGGTCGTCCCGCCCGAGCCCGTACACCGAGGTAGCGGATCGTCGATGGTGCCCTTCCAGACCGATACAGCGCTGGCGCGCCGTGCCTCGGATCGCGCCATTAACGTGGACGTCATCTTCCCCGTGCTGCACGGCACCTTCGGTGAGGACGGAACGATCCAAGGCCTGCTCGAGCTGGCCGATATTCCATACGTTGGTGCAGGTGTGCTGGGCTCTGCGGCGGGCATGGACAAGGACATCATGAAATCGCTCTTCCGGGCCGCCGGGCTGCCGATTGTGAAACATGTGACGCTCCTCCGCGGCGACTGGGAGGCCCAACCTAAAAAGGCTGAGAAGAGTGTTGAGAAGAATCTGAAGTATCCGGTATTCGTTAAGCCGGCAAACCTGGGCTCATCAGTGGGAATCTCTAAGGCTCACGACCGCAAGGAACTGGGGCCTGCCATTTATGAGGCCGCGAAGTTCGATCGCAAGATCGTGATCGAAGAGGGGGTCGGTGGCAAGAAACACAAGGCGCGCGAGATCGAATGCTCAGTGCTGGGAAATGATCGCCCGCAGGCTTCCGTGCCCGGAGAGATTGTGCCGGGAAAGGAGTTTTACGACTACACCGCGAAGTATCTGGATGAAGGTTCGGAGCTTGTAATCCCCGCGACGCTGACAAAGGCCGAAACCAAGAAGGTGCAGGAACTCGCGATCAAAGCCTTCCAGGCGGTGGACTGCTCGGGCTTGGCGCGCGTGGATTTCCTGATGGATCCGAAGAACCGAAAGATCTGGCTTAACGAGATCAATACCATGCCTGGGTTTACGTCGATCAGCATGTATCCCAAGCTGTGGGCGGCTTCGGGCGTATCGTATTCCGACTTAATCGAGAAGTTGATTCAGTTAGGACTGGAAAGGCATGGGGAGAAGAAGAAGAATCAGTACAGCCGATAGTTGCTGATTTCGATTGGCGACTCTCAAGGCGCACGCGCCTTGCATGTAATTGCCGGTTGGAAACTAAACTGACCAAGGGTCGTGTTCTGCGCGAACAGTTCTGCGCGAACACTCTTGACATCGCACGCCCGTCTCTGTCACCATCTTCAACAAGTTTGCTCTTAGGAGCAGACCTTGGATTTCATGCAGAGTGGCTGAGGGACGAGCCCAGCGAAGCCACGACAACCGGATCGGGAGTCAAATCCCGGTCGCCCGGTGTCAACTCTCTCCCGGAAGCGGGGAACATGAGATTCGGGGTGCCGCATTTTCAGCATCTCGTAGCCTCTTTTTCCTAATATCCGGAAAAGAGGTTTTCCTTTTTAGGGACCCTTTTCCTGGCTCGTCCCCAGCTACTCGCAAGAACAGAGAGAGTAGCTATGGCCCGATACGAACTGCGCTGCCGGGAATGCGGCAAGACTTGGGGACACCAGCCCCGCTCCATCTGCGACGATTGCTTTTCTCCACTGGAAGTTTTCTACGACTACGACTCTGTCCGCGCGACCTTTACGCGCGAGCGAATCAGCCAACAACCGCCCAACATGTGGCGATATGCCGAGTTGTTGCCGTTGCCGGAGGGCTTCCGCCCTTCTCTCCCGGTCGGATTTACACCGCTGCTCAATGCTCCGCACTTGGCAGAACGGCTGGGAACCAAGCGGCTCTTCATTAAGAATGACGCCGTCTGCCTGCCCACGCTGAGCTTCAAGGATCGGGTAGTCGCAGTGGCGTTGGCACAAGCGCGCAACTTCGGATTCGATACCGTCGCATGTTCCTCCACCGGCAATCTCGCCAACTCCGTGGCGGCCCAGGCGGCGCGCGGCGGATTCAAAGCATGGGTCTTCATCCCGTCCGATCTCGAGCCCGCGAAAATTCTGGGCACTAAGGTCTACGGCGCACGAGTAGTCCCCATCGCGGGCAGCTACGATCAGGTGAATCGCCTGTGCTCACAGATTGCCGACGAGCATCGCTGGGGATTCGTCAACGTGAATCTGCGAGCCTACTATGCGGAAGGCTCGAAGACAGTAGGCTTCGAGATCGCCGAACAGCTCCGCTGGAGGTTGCCGGACAACGTTGTCGTCCCGATGGCGGGCGGCTCGCTGATCAACAAAATCAAGAAGGCGTTCGATGAACTCATCGAACTAGGTCTGGTGGAGCCGAAGCCGGTGAAGATTTTTGGTGCGCAGGCTACTGGATGCTCGCCGATCTCAACCGCGGTAAAAGCGGGACAAAGCGACATCGAGCCGCAGAAGCCGGCCACACTGGCGCGTTCGCTCGCGATCGGCAACCCAGCGGACGGCCACTATGCGATCAAAACCATCACCAAGAGCGGCGGCTGGGCCGAGGACGTCTCTGACCGCGAGGTTGTCGAGTGCATTCAGTTGCTGGCTGAAACCGAGGGCGTCTTCACCGAAACGGCGGGCGGCGTGACTGTTGGCTCTGCACGCAAACTCTACCAGCAGGGCCGCATTGCTCCTGACGAAACGACCGTGCTCTGCATTACCGGCAACGGCTTGAAGACTACAGATGCCCTGGCCGGCAAGTACGAAACGGAAGCCGCTATTCCTCCCAAACTCGTCGAGTTCGAAAAATATCTGCAAAACACATTGGAAGTTCCCGAAACCGTGGAGGTTTGAGATGACCATTACAGTACAAATTCCGACAGCACTGCGCCGGCATACATCCGGAACCGGCCGAATTACCTGTTCGGCCACAAACCTGGGCGAGCTGTTTTCCGTTCTCGACCAGACCTTCCCCGACCTGAAACCCCATTTGCGCGATGAAGCGGGCCAGGTGCGGCGGTTCCTGAATGTGTATGTCAACGAAGAGGACATCCGTTTTCTGGGCGGCCCGAGCTACGCCTTTCATGACGGAGATGAGGTCCTGCTGGTGCCGTCGATCGCGGGTGGCGCGCCAGATGAACACGAAAGGGTGCAGCCATGGCAGGGAAGCAGCTGAGTATCGGGTTGCTGGGTTGTGGAACTGTGGGTCGCGGTCTAATGGAGTTGATGGACAAGAACCGCGCTTTGATTCGCGATCGCTCCGGAGTTGATCTGCAGGTTTCGCAAATACTGGTGCGAGACCTGAAAAAAGAACGCCCTGGCGTCGATAATGCTCTTCTGACCACGCGCCCGGAAAAAGTGATCGAAAACGGTTGCGACATGGTGGTTGAACTGGTGGGCGGGCTCGAACCTGCCAGAAGTTTTATTCATCGCGCCCTAACCGGCCGCAAACACGTCGTCACCGCCAACAAGGCCCTGCTGGCTGCCGATGGATTCAGTCTTCGCAGGGCGGCCGCCCTACAGAACGTCCGCTTCGGATTCGAGGCCAGTGTGTGCGGCGGCATTCCCATCGTGCGTGCTCTCAGAAGCGGGCTGGTCGGAAATGAAATTCACAGTCTGAGTGGCATCCTGAACGGCACCTGCAACTACATACTGACTCGCATGGCCGACGATGGCGTGGAGTTCACGGACGCTTTGCGGGAAGCACAAGTAAAAGGTTTCGCCGAGGCCGATCCGACTCTAGATATTGACGGACACGATGCCGCACAGAAGCTGAAAATCCTGGCGGAGCTGGCGTTCAACGGGCGTCTGGAGACGAAAGATATAGCGGTGGAGGGCATCGGCACGGTTACAGCTGAAGACGTGCGTTTCGCGCGCGAAATCGGTTGCGTCATTAGGCAGGTGGCTACTGCCGAGGTATTAGACGGAGCCCTGTCACTGCGCGTCGAAACTGTGCTGCTTCCCCATGACCATCAATTAGCCGCCGTGCGCGATGAAAATAATGCCGTGCTAGTCCGTGGCGATGCAGTCGGCGAGATGCTTTTCAGCGGCAAGGGAGCGGGATCACTGCCCAGCGCCAGCGCCGTACTCTCGGACATTGTGGAGATTGCCAAACACAACGGCGGTTTCTCTCCGCCCGCCGAACGCAGCATCCAGACCATCAAGCCTGATTTGAGCAGCAGACATTACGTGCGCCTTCAAGTCGAGGAGCCAAGTGCGATCGGGGCCATCACGACGATACTCGAGAGGAATGGCATCACGGTGCGACGGGCAGGCGCGATCTGGGCGAAGACCCCGCAAGGGCAAAACCATGTGAAGATTCTGACCCAGGCCTGCCTGCAGAGCGTAAGTGAAAAAACATTCACTGAGATTTCAGCGCTCGACATGGTCATCGGGAAGGGTGTCGTCCTGCGGGTGGCCCAGTAGTCCGAAAACTTCAGCACCTCATTGACACTCGAAGCAGCGAGTAGCACAATGCCGGTTCCCTTTCGGTCGACTTCTCGTCATGAGGACATGCATGCGCTTGCACCGCTCTGCTGTAGTTATCTTTGTCGTACTGATTGCCACTCTCGTCATTTCTCAAGCCTTCGCCTCGCCACAAGCTCCAGAGAAGACTTCGGCCTCAGGTTCAGCCAGCTCGACTAAACGCCTAATTACCGAAAAAGACCTTTTCAAATTCACCTGGATCGCCAACCCGCAACTTTCCCCGGACGGCTTGCGCGTCGCATTCACGCGAGTCGTCGTCGACGAGAAGCGCACAGGTTACGAAAGCTCCATATGGACGGTTGCGACCGCAGGAAATGAACCTCCGGTCCGCATGACTAACGGCAAACACGACTCCGGTCCCCGTTGGTCGCCCGACGGCCGCCACATCGCATTTGTTCGCGGCGGGGAAAAGGACGAGGCAGGCAAACCGCGCCCGGCGCAGATTGCCATCCTGTCACTCGGTGGGGGTGAAGCCTGGACTATCACGGACCTGCCCAAAGGCGCTGCCAATCCTATCTGGGCGCCTGACAGCAGGCGCATTGCTTTTCTCAGTTCTACGACTCCCGAAGATCTCGAGAAGCAAGCTCGTCAGAAGAATCGCGCCAAACCGGGCGACGAGTCCAACCCGAAAGCAAGCGAACCGGACACGACGAAGAATACCGCCCAGCCAAAACAGGCAGAGCTGGAAACCGAACACGAATCCGACGTGCACGTCATTAACCGCGCTGTCTACCGGGACAACGATGAGGGATACCTCGATCCCAAACGTCATGAGCACATCTGGCTGCTCGACGTACCCACAACTTCCGACGAACTCACCAAGCCCAGGCAACTCACCACCGGCGAATTCGATGAGGGCGAGCCGTGCTGGACGCACGATGGCTCGCGGATCTATTTCCTCACCAGGCGAATCGATGAGCCCTATTACGAACTTCCAACCACTGACATTTACTCGGTGGCTTCTGTCGGCGGTGATCTTCAAAAGCTTGCCACCATTCCGATGGGCATAGGCGATTTGGCGTTTAGCCCGGATGGACGCCGCCTGGCCTTTCACGGCTCAGTCACGCAGCCAATTCGCTCCTACTCGCAGCCCGATGTTTGGGTGATGGACCTCGCGCCCAACCCGCAACCGCGAAATCTAACAGCGAATTACGACTTCGATATGGGCAGTTCCGTCTTCGGCGACAACGCCGCTCCACGGGGCGGTAATGGACGCAGGCTGCGCTGGTCGCCCGACGGACGGTGGCTATTCGATCTGGTTGAAAAGCAAGGACGCACTCCCCTGGTTCGCATCGACACCCAGTCGGGCGCGGTTAGCGAAATCACGCACGGCGATCAGGCCGTGCTCGACTTTTCGGTCACGTCCGATGCCCGCAACGTCGTTGCTCTGGTCTCGACACCAGTCATGGTCGGCGATCTTTTCACGGTCGCGCAAGACGGCTCCCAACGCCGTATCACTGACGTCAACCAGGCGCTCTGGTCGCAACTCAACCTGACCGCGCCCGAAGAGTTCACGTACACAAGCTTTGACGGAAAGCGTATTCAGTCGTGGGTTCAAAAGCCGCCCGATTTCGACGCCCAAAAGAAATATCCGTTGATTCTGAACATTCACGGCGGGCCGCACGCTGCTTATGGGTGGGTCTTCGACCATGAATTTCAATGGATGGCCGCCAGGGGCTATGTCGTGCTGTACGTCAACCCGCGCGGCTCTACCAGCTATGGACAGGAGTTCGGCAACGTCATTCAATATCATTATCCGGGGGACGATTACCGCGATCTGATGATCGGAGTTGACGAACTTCTCAAGCGCGGCTACATCGACCCGAAGAAACTCGGCGTCACCGGCGGAAGCGGCGGCGGCGTTCTTACCAACTGGACGATCACCCATACCGACCGTTTCGCGGCGGCCGTATCGCAACGCGACATTTCAAACTGGACGTCGTGGTGGTACACCGCCGACTTCACACTTTTCCAACCGAATTGGTTCAAAGCTCCGCCCTTTCAGGATCCACAAGACTATGCCAACCGCTCGGCCATCACGTTTGTGCAAAACATCCACACACCTACGATGTTCGTGCTGGGCGAAGTCGACTACCGCACCCCGCCTGATTCCGGCGGCGAACAACTATTCCGTGCGCTCAAGTTCCTCAAACGGCCGACCGCGATGGTGGTGTTCCCGCGAGAGTCCCATGAACTCTCGCGTTCGGGAGAGCCCTGGCATCGCATCGAACGCCTCGAGCATATCGTCGGATGGTTCGATAAATGGATGATGGGCGTTCCTCACCCAGAATACCATGTGCGGCCTGAAAAACAGGTCGACAAGCCGCGACCAACGCCGGAGACCACCATGCCGCCAACCTCTTTACGATAACTAGTTTGGAAGGGCAAGCCAGTCGTTGGGCTTCTCAAAAATCCAGCGTCAAAGAAGGCAAAAGTTGTGTACCTTTCGGACATCCTTTACAATCTAACTAACTGGTTAATTAAGTTGGGGCGGTTTTAAAATGAAAGCTACTTTGTCTAAACCGCGCTTGGGATCTCGCGGGAAGCCTGAGGAGAGTCGCTCTGCGATTCTTCGAGCGGCCGTGCAGGAATTCGCCGAGCACGGCATTGCCGGGGCGCGCACGGACGCCATCGCGCGCGCAGCCCATGTCAATAAGGCCCTGCTCTACTACTACTTCAAGGACAAGGAAACCCTTTATGGGGCCGTGCTCGACGATGTCTTCAGCCGGTTGAAAAATGTGGTGCTACAGCCACTGCAGAGCGAAATGCCACCCCGCCGGAAGGTATTGGCCTATGTAGGCGCATACTTCGATTTCATTGCTGGAAATCCGCTGTACCCGAAACTGGTGCAACGCGAAATGATGCGTGCCGGGCGAGGCCGTTCTCCACACCTTAAGCACATCGTCGAGGAGCATTTCCGACCCATTTATCGCGAGGTATCGCTCTTACTAAATCAGGGCATCGCTGCCGGTGAGTTTCGTCCGGTCGATCCCACACATTTTGTGCCATCGATTGTGGCTCTGGTTGTCTTTTACTTCAGCACGGCGCCAGTGATGCAAATGCTCGCTCAATTCGATCCTCTCGCGCCCGAGAGGATTGCAGAACGTCGCGCTTCAGTGTTGGATTTCATTTCCGCCGCTCTCTTTCGGAATTCAGGATCGCGGCGTAAGGAGAACCCGAGTGAACACTCGCAATAAGTTCCTCGTACTGCTCGGCGTGTTGTGCGTGGTGGCCCTGATTTATTACTTTGTGTCGACTCCGCGCTCCAAAGATCTGGTGCTGATCGGGACGGTGGACTCGAATCAAGTGATTGTGAGCTCGCAAGTCGGAGGACGCATTACGAAATTACGGGTGGATGAGGGTACCCAGGTGAAGCAAGGTGATCCGATCGCGATCCTCGATCCATCAGAATTACAAGCGCAGGAAAGGGCGGCGGCGGCAAACATCGCCAGCCTGCGATCAAAAGTTGCCGAGACGCGCGCAACGAAGGAGGCCATGCAGGGTACGACTTCAAGCAATGTGGCCAACGCCCAGGCGCGGTTACAAGCCACACGCGCACAATTGCTGCAAGCCGAAGCTATGCTGCAGCGGGTGCAAAGCGACAGCCAGCGCATCATTGAGCTTGCCAGGCAGGGGATTGCCTCCGATCAGGATCGAGTCCAAGCCGAAAGTAATCTCAAGGCTCAGCAGGCTACCGTGCAATCGCTCAAGGACCAGGTTGCCGCCGCAGAAGCGGACTTGGACGCTGCCATTGCCAACACTCATCAGGCACGTGCCGCCCAGAGCGTGGTGGAATCGACGCGGGCGCAAGTTGCCAATGCAGAAGCACAACGAAAACAAGCAGAAGTGCGCCTCGGATATACGAGAGTTCTCGCACCGGTGAGCGGCACGGTTTCCGTGCGTGCGGCACGGGAAGGCGAGGTGGTGAATCCGGGCCAGCCCATTGTGACGATTGTGGACCTCAGTGACACCTGGGTGCGCGCTGCCGTTCCGGAGACCTACGCGGATCATATCGGATTGGGAGACACGCTTCGCGTGCGGCTGCCCGGAGGCACCATCACAAGCGGCAAAGTATTCTTCAAAGCGGCGGAAGCGGATTTCGCCACCCAGCGCGACGTAAGCCGCCGCAAGCGTGACATTAAGACCATCGTGTTGAAGGTGCGGCTGGAGAATCCAAACGGAGCGTATATGCCCGGCATGACAGCTGAGGTGTTGATCTCCCCTGATCAGATGAAGGGTACGCGTGGAAATCAGGTCGCGAAGGAGCATCCGTGATTGCCGATTTCAATGCGGCTCATGGCGCGCCGGGTAGTAGCTGCAGTTCGGGCAAGGGTAAAAACGCGGCTGCGGGCTCTGTTTCTCTTACCAATGCCATTGAAGTGGAACACATCGTCAAGAAATACGGAGACTTTACCGCCGTCGATGACGTTTCATTCGACGTGAAAGAAGAAGAAATCTTTGGACTGCTGGGGCCGAATGGCGCAGGAAAATCCACCCTGATACGAATGATGACTACGCTTATTCCGATCACCGCGGGTACCGCGCGCATTGCGGGACATGACGTACAAAAAGACCCCGAGGCGGTACGGCGGGTCATCGGCGTCATTCCGCAGGCACTGACTAGCGATCTCGATCTCACCCTGGAAGAGAACCTGAATATCTATGCCAAGTTGTACGACGTCCCCGCCAGGAAGCGTAAACAGGCGATTGACGAACTGCTCGAACTGGTTGATCTGACCAAATGGCGCCACGCGCAAACCAAGACGCTTTCCGGGGGCATGCGGCGGCGTTTAGAGATCGCGCGCGGCCTGGTGCACAGCCCGCGTATTTTCTTCCTCGACGAACCGACAACCGGCCTCGATCCAGTCTCCCGAGTCGCGGTGTGGGAAATGTTAAGCAACATCAAAAAGAACCGGCAGCTCACGATCCTCATCACCACCCATTACATGGATGAAGCAGATCGTTTGTGCGACCGCATCGCAATCGTGGACCATGGCAAACTGGTGGCACTCGACACTCCTGCCGCGTTAAAGGCGAACGTGCCGGGGTCGAACGTAATCGAGGCGCAATTCGACAACACGCCGGCGGACTGGGAACAGCGCCTGCACAGCCTCAGCGGCGTCACTTCTGTGCAACATGTGGGTGCTTGCATGTATCGCATTCTGACCAGCAACGGTTCGAGAACGACCACGGAGCTTGTGGAGATGGCGGTGCAGGCGGGCGTGCCCGTGAAGTCGCTGTCGGTGCAGAACACCACGCTCGACGATGTGTTCGTCCATTACACCGGACGCCAGTTGCGTGACGAGTTGGTCAAAGCCTATGGCTTTGTCATGCCTCCCCGGCCAGGATTACAGCCATGAACCGGATGTTGGCTATTGTCGAGCGCGAAATGCGGAAGTTCTTCCGCTCGCCGGCGCTGATGATGGCATCCATGGTGTTCCCGCTGGTGCAGCTCATCATTCTGGGCAACGCCTTCGGTGGCAAGATTCGCGACGCCAGAGTCGGCATCGTCGATCAGGACGGCGGGCCACAGGCTCTGAAGATTCGTGAAGCCTTCGATTCCGTCCGCGCCAATATTCGGACCTTCGTGCCCATCTACTACAACGACGACAAAAAAGCGATGGAGGATGTGCGTAACGGCAAGATTCAGGGCGCGGTGATTATTCCGCCGCAGTATTCGCGCCAAGTGTATGAAGAAAATCACCCCCGCATCGCGCTCATCGTGGACAACAGCGACAACTTCATGAGTTCTACGCTCGAGCAGGAGCTCACGGAATTGACCAACGCGCTGAACCGGCCCGCCGTTGAGCCGCGTGTCCTGCAGCAAACTGCGCTCGAAATTGTGGAACTTTATCCCTACATCGAGTACATGAAATACCTGCTGCCGGGATCGATCACGCTGGCAATGTTTGTTTCGGTGATGATCGGTGGTGGCATGTTGTACATCGACGACAAAGCCCGCGGGGTGCACGAGGGTTATCTGGTCACGCCCATCACAAAGTCCGAGCTCGTGTTCGGCCTGAACCTGGCAGGCGCGATAAAGGCAGTATTGACTGGGGTAATAATTACCATCATCGGTTCTCTGTTGGCGGGGGTGAATACAATTTTTAACCCCTTCACCATGTTCGGTCTGATCATAATGATCGTCCTGACCTCGCTGGCCTTTAACACTATGATGTTTCTGCTCATGGTGCGCATCGAGGATCCACTGGTGCCGCGCGCCATGTTCGGAATCCTGAATACTCTTCTGTTTTTCCCCAGCGGTTCGATCTATCCCATTCAGGCATTCCCGGCGTGGCTCCGCGCCATCGCCAAGGCAGATCCATTTACCTACGCCGTACACGGCTTCAAGGCATTGCTCCTGAAGGAGGCCAGCCTTACGGCAATCTGGCCAGACATGTTGTATCTATCGATCTTCGCTTTCGTAACTCTGAGCATTGCGACTCCACTCTTCAAGCGAACCTTGTAAAAGAAGTTGCCTGGACGGGCACTAAACAAGGGCGCAGCAGCATGTGCGAAACCGATGTGCCTTCAATTACAAATTACTAGATTACTCAATTGCTAAATCTCCGGTACCCGGGGCCTTTCTGAAATCCGCCAGCATCCGTTATGCTAGCTAAGCATGACCCTGCTCGATGCCAGAGAGTACGATCCCGCTCGCGAGCGACACCGTCGCAACAGGATCATTTCCGCGGTCGTCCTGCTTTTGGTTGTTGGAGTGTTGGCATGGATGTACCGCAATTGGCCAGAAGAACACGTAGTGGAAAAGTTCTTCTCGGCTCTGCAGCATCAGGACTACGAGAACGCGTACGGCATATGGATGCACGATCCACAGTGGAAGCAACACCCTGAAAAATACTCGCAGTATCCCTTCACTGAGTTTTATCGCGATTGGGGACCGGGAGGCGAATGGGGTCTTGTCAAGTCGTACAAGGTCTATGGTTCGGCGACCCCAAAGGGCGGTGGCAGCGGAGTGATTGTTGAAGTAATCGTGAATAATCGTGCTGAACACGCCCGATTATGGGTTCAGAAATCGGATAAAACGCTAACCTTTTCGCCCTACTAAAACCAGGCGGCGTCATGCCTTCGTCTCTGCAAAATGCTCCAACGTTTTCTGCAGCGAGGCCTCGTCTCCTACATTGAGGCAGATTTTTGAGCGGTCAATCTGGCGCATAAGGCCGCAGAGAACCTTACCTGGACCGACTTCAACGAATATCTGTACGCCTTTCGATATCAGCAGGCGCATAGCCTGATCCCACTTTACAGATCCTGTAACCTGACGAACCAGAGCATCGCGGCTGGAAATGGCATCGGTCACAAGCTCCGCATCAACATTGCAAGCGACAGGCACGTGAGGATCTTGAAAGCTCAAGGCATGCAGGTCAGCAGCCAGGCGGTCTAGCGCTGGTTTCATCAGCGCACAATGAAACGGTGCGCTGACGGGCAGGATCTTGGCGCGTTTCGCGCCACGCTCATCAGCAAGTTTGGCGGCCCGCTCCACCGCCGTGGCGTGACCGGAAATGACAATCTGTTCCGGCGAATTGATATTTGCTGGCCCACAGACCTCGCCCTGCGCGGCCTCGGCGCAGATCGCAGCAACTTTATCCAAATCCATTCCCAGAACTGCGGCCATCGCACCTACGCCTACAGGAACCGCTTCCTGCATATACTTGCCGCGATTCCGAACCACGCGGACTGCGTCGGCGAAGTTGATCGTGCCGGCTGCCACGTGTGCGGAATACTCGCCCAGGCTGTGTCCCGAGACAAAGTCTGCTTGCATACCTTTTTCGTTCAACACACGCCAGGCTGCGACGGAGACAGTCAAAATGGCAGGCTGGGTATTTTCTGTCAGCCGAAGCTGATCGTCGGGACCCTCAAAGCAAAGCTGTGCAATGCTGTATCCGAGCGCATCATCAGCTTGCTGGAAAGTTTGCTGCGCAATTGGATATCGTTCAGCCAGTTCCCTGCCCATACCGACGGCCTGCGAGCCCTGGCCAGGGAACAGAAAGGCAGTGGGGAGACGACTCGGAGGAGAAGTTGCCATATAGCGAGATTTGTACTAGGTGCTTACGGTCGCCGGAGCAGCCGACCGGTGCAACCCCGCCAGCCCTTTTTCAATGTTGTCATTGATGCTTCGTTCAGCGAACTCTGAGGCCACGCGGATGGCATTCTTGATCGCATTAGCGTTGGACGAGCCGTGCGTGATAATACACACCCCTTTCAGTCCGAGGAGAGGAGCGCCACCATATTCGGTGTGGTCAAGGCGCTTTTTGAAATCGACGAAAGCGCTTCGCGAAAGCAGATAACCGACCTGCCGCGTGATGGTCGACCTCAACGCTTCCTTCAGAGCAAAGCGAACGAGATTGACGACTCCCTCGGAAGTCTTGAGCGCAACGTTTCCAACAAAACCATCGGCCACGATCACATCTACCCGGCCGCCGTACAGATCGCGTCCCTCGACATTTCCAACAAAGTTCAGGGGAAGCTGCTTCAATAATTGAAATGACTCGCGCGTAAGCTCGTTACCCTTGGTTTCCTCTTCGCCGATCGAGAGCAGTCCCACCCGGGGCCGCTTAATTCCCAGGATTGACCGGCAGTAAATCTCGCCCATGACGGCAAACTGTTCGAGATTCTCGGGTTTGCAGTCGACATTGGCGCCGACATCGAGCAGAACTGCTGCGGTACCGAGCGCGGTCGGAAACACAGCGGCTAATGCGGGACGATCCACGCCTGGAAGGGCGCCCAGAACCATCTTTGCAGTAGCCATCGCGGCGCCGGTGTTACCAGCGGTCACAAAACCCGCGGCCCGTTTTTCCCGCACCAGCCGCAATCCGACGCGCAGTGAGGAATCCCGCTTGGAACGCAAGGCTTGCGCGGCCTTGTCCTCCATGGTGACCACTTCGCTGGCGTTCACGATTTCAATGGGAAGCCAGGCAGCAGTGGGATGGCGCGACAGTTCCGCTTTGATGGCCGCCTCCCGGCCGACCAAGAGGACACGGATTCCGTAGTGGCGGGAAGCCTGAATCGCGCCGTCGACTTCCGGCTTGGGGGCGCGGTCCGAACCCATCGCATCCAGGGCTATGGTGCTTGGCATTGCGTACGTGTAGGCGGGTTAGCTGGTCTCCTCGACCTCGACTACTTCGCGGCCCTTATAGTAACCGCATTGGGGGCAAACACGATGCGGCATCTTCCGCTCATGGCAATTTGGGCACTCGGAGAGCGAGTGCTTGGATAGCGCATCATGAGCGCGCCGGGTGCTGGTACGCTTCTGCGAATGTCGTCGTTTGGGATTCGCCATAAAATTCCTTATAAGGCCGGTTCGTAGCCCACGGCCGAGTCGATCAGTGTCCTAGTTTTTCCCGGATCTCTTTCAGGGCTAACCACCGCGGGTCTTGCAGCGGTTCAGCACAGGAGCATGACTCCACATTTAAATTCTTGCCGCAATGCGTGCACAAGCCCTTGCAATCTTCACGACAGATCGCCTTCAGCGGCAAAGCCAGCACCACCTGCTCGCGCAGGGCGTCTTCCAACAACAAGCCTTCTCCCTGATAATAGCCGATCTCGGCATCCGCAGCCGTAACCGAGAGTTCGTGCTTGCCGGCGTCAGTACCCTGTGGCCGATACATCAGATCAAACATGCCGGCCAAGTCGTGGACGATCGGTTCCAAACAGCGGGCGCAAGGCATTTCCACGCTGGTAGAGAACCTCCCCTGCAGTCTTATGTCCTTGATGAGTTGCCGCTTACCGTGATGTTCTTCGACAAGGTCGGCGCGTCCGCTGCTTTTTAGCGGACCGCGCTGCCGGATGTCTTCTCCAAGGTCGATCGCACCGGGTGCCAACTCCTCCTCGAACTCGACGGGATGGAGCTCCAATTCCCTTATTTCGATGAACATGGGAACCTCCGCGCCCCTGACCTGACACCGCGAAGGCGGGCGGAAGCACGCTCAGTGGCGTGAACTCTTGGGGGAGCAACATTCAAGAATAAAGGGCATGCGGAGGGGTGTCAAGGAAGGGAGCCCCAACCCGCCGCGCGGTCCGAGGGTGCTACTTCAATTGTGCCAGCTTCTGACCAGCCAAAGAAGCGGCCTCGGATGAAGGATTTTCCTTCTGAATCTGCTCATAGATACGCTTGGCTTCTGCGGCCTGCTGCTTGGACTGGTACAACGATGCCAACTCCATTTGGGCGGTCACTTTTCCAACCGTCTCTGCGGGAGAGGAAATCAACTGCTTGTATAAATCAATGGCCTGCGCGTCTTTGTTTTCCTTGCGGTATACCGATGCCAATGCAAACTTGGCGAGTGCAGCCAGATTGCGATTGTGAGAAGAGGCAACCTGCTGCAGCGCACGCTCTGCGACGTTATTGTCGCCAGCGTCAGCGGAAGTTACGCCCACAAAGTAGCGCGCGAAATCTGCCGTGCGGGTGTGCGGATACTTGTCCGCTATGGCTTGGAATTGTTTTCTCGCCGCGATGGCTCGCTCAGTGGCAGAGCCAAAACTGGGGGTGTCAGGCTGTGCAGGCACTCCGGGTGGCCGTACTTGTGTATCCAGGGTACGGACGGCTTCGCTCAGTTGAATGCTGGCCTTTTCATCTTGCTGACCTAGGTAGTACCAAGCTCCGGCTGCGGCCGCAACCACAGCAGCCACGACGACGGTTCCAATGATAAGGTTCAGTTTGTGTTCAGCCGTCCAGTGAGCAGTCTGTTCGGCGGCACGGATGGTGGCTTTACTGAAGCGATCTTGTTTTAAAGAGTGTCGAGTCTCTGCGCGCACAACTTCCCTTCTGAACAGCTAATCTGAAATGAGGTGGGATGACAAACAGTCAGTTTAACAGGGCAAAAATGGCAGCGTCAAAAATCGCCGATGTGATCACACCCAACTTCTCATGGACATTAAACGATGGAAACGCTCAAAGGGTCGATTCCGCTCTTATCTGGGGGCCTCTTCCAAAATACCCTGTTCAAGCTTTTCCTGACATTCGATGCAGTGGCGAGTCCACGGCACCGCCTCTAAACGTTTGGCATTGATCTCTTTGCCGCAGGAAATGCACTCGCCAAAGCTGCCCTGGCGGATGCGGTCCAATGCAGTCTCCACCATTTGGAGCAGTTGCCGTTCATTGTTGCTCTGGGAGAATAGAAATTCCTTGTTGTAAGAACTCGCCGCGCGATCGGCAATGTCTTGAGCCGAGTCCTCATCGGCGGAACGCCCGTCCTGTTGCGTGCGTGTCACCGTACGGCGCAGTTCCAGTTGCCTTGTTTCGAGCCGTTTTTTGAAATATTCCAGCTTCTTCTTATCCATGAATGATCGCTCCGTCGCCTTCAGACGGTCTCTCAGAACGCCACCTCGACCTCAAATCAAACGACGATCATAAGCGCTCAAATTGAGATGCGTCAACAGCCCGGGAAAGGTGCACGAGTGCTATGTAGCAATGTAAAATCTGCGAACAGTCCCATATAGCACCAACTTGCCTGACCTTAGCCGCACACATATACTGTGAGATTTGCCGCTCGAACTCGTCGTCTACTGGGACCTAACGGGTCGCGAGCAAATACTCGGAGACTTCTTTTTATGAAGACGATCTCGCTCGAACAGGAAATAAACCCTTGGGAGGCGCAAGCCGCCCGTTTCGACCTCGCCGCTCAAAAGCTCAACTTGGACGAGGGACTGTGGAAGGTTCTCCGATATCCCAATCGCGAACTTATCGTTCATATCCCGGTGATGATGGACAACGGGCACTTGGAGGTGTTTACCGGTTTTCGTGTGCAGCACTCAATTGCGCGAGGACCTTCAAAAGGTGGTATTCGCTACTCTCCGGATGTAACGCTGGACGAGGTTCGGGCGCTAGCCAGTTGGATGACATGGAAATGCGCGGTAGTGAACATTCCGTTTGGCGGCGCCAAGGGTGGCGTCATCTGTGATCCCCACAAAATGTCAATGGGCGAACTGGAGCGCATGACCCGCCGCTACACCGCGGAATTGGTGGAATTTATCGGCCCCGAGAAAGATGTGCCTGCCCCAGACGTGAACACCAATGAGCAGACCATGGCATGGATCATGGACACTTACTCCATGCACATGCGTCAGACTGTCACAGCGGTAGTTACCGGCAAGCCGCTGAACATCGGTGGATCGCGTGGACGCCGCGAGGCGACAGGCCGTGGGATCATGATTGTTTGCGACGAGGCCATCAAGAAACTGAGGCTAAATCGCGAGTCCACGCGCGTGATTATTCAGGGGTTTGGGAATGTGGGCTCCAACGCCGCCAAGTTGATGGCGGAGGCGGGGTACAAAATCATCGGAATAGCCGAAGTGGATGGCGGGCTCTATAACAAGAATGGAATCGATCTTGAGGCGTTGTGGAACTTTCGCGAACGCGAGGGCACCATCCATGGCTTCCCCGGTGCCGAAGCCTATGACCCTGCTGAGTTATTGGTCACTGACTGCGAAATATTGATCCCCGCCGCTACGGAGAATCAAATCACTAGCCGAAATGCCGACCGAGTGAAGTGCAAGATACTTGCGGAAGGCGCAAATGGCCCCACCACGGCGACGGCTGATGACATCCTGGGGGACAAGAAAGTCTTCGTAATTCCCGACATCTTGTGCAATGCAGGCGGTGTCACCACGTCTTATTTTGAATGGGTGCAGGACCGTCAGGGCTACTTCTGGAAGGAAGCGGTGGTCAACGAGCAACTAGAACATATCATGATCGGGGCCTTCGAGGATGTCGTTCGCTATGCCGAGACTCACGGAGTGAATAACCGTATTGCCGCCTACATGCTCGCAATCGATCGCGTCGCCTACACCATTCGCCAGCGCGGCATTTACGCATAGCGGGGAATTACGATCAAGCAACTTACTCGTCGACATCCGCATCTCTAGACGTGCAAATAAACCCAACAGAGGTGCATCAGGTGAGGAACATGAAGATTTTGATTCGTGGAATTCTAATTGCTCTATTCGCAGTATCCCTGCTGAGTGGCATAGCCCCAGCACAGTCCAGCCAAACGCCCGATGCCTCCAAATCTGCCGAATCTGGTCAAAAGCCAAAGTCCGAAAAGTCGGGTGCTAAAGCCGACCGGATTGACATCAACTCGGCCAGCAAAGAGCAACTCGACGCGCTACCCGGCATTGGCGAGAAATACGCGCAGAAGATCATCGACGGACGTCCGTACAAGTCCAAGGCTGAGCTGGTGAGAAAGAAAATTATCCCCCAGTCTACTTACGCCGAGATCAAAGACAAGATTATTGCCAAGCAAAAGTAGCAATAGCAAAGAGTGCTGAAGTTAGTGAGCATTTTCGACAAGAGTCAGATTACAAGATTTTTTTTCCGAACGCTGAGAGTGTCAACTCGACTGCCAGGTCAGCAGTTCGATTGTGCTCATCAATCACCGGGTTCACCTCGACAATCTCAAAGCTAAACATGCGAGCGTGATCGGCGATGATCTCCATTGCAAGGTGCGCTTCTCTGTACGTCGCGCCGCCGCGTACCGGAGTTCCAACCCCGGGAGCATCTTCAGGATCGATCCAATCCATATCCAGCGAGACGTGATATCCGACAGTCCCGCGTCCCGCAACCCGTAACGCTTCCTCCATCACGGAGCGCATGCCGCGCTCATCGATTTCACGCATGGTGAAAACTCTCACGCCCGCCCGTCGGATATTCTCTTTCTCGTGTGCATCAATATCGCGGACCCCGACCACCACGCAATTTTCAGGATTTACTTTGGGCGCGAAGTTAAAAATGTTCGCGAGTTCGGTGGGTCCAAGCCCGACAATCGCTGCCAAAGGCATGCCGTGTACGTTTCCGCTGGGGGACGTTTCGGGCGTGTTGATATCGCTGTGTGCGTCGATCCAGATCAGGCCGATTTTCTTGTTGTCACGGCGGTAGAATTCCGCGACCCCGGCGACTGTCCCGGCCGCTACCGAGTGATCGCCGCCAAGTACGACCGGCACTTTGCCGACCTCCAACGTCTTCAGGACCAACTCAGCATGTTTGGTACAGGTAGCTGTGATTTCCTTGAGATACTTGGCGTGCGGGTCGCCCTCTTTTTTCTGCTCTGCGATGGCCACGGCCACGTTGCCAGCATCCTCGACGACATGCCCTAAAGCTTCGAGTCGAGCCTCCAAGCCGGCCACGCGCACGGCTGAAGGTCCCATATCTACACCACGTCGCGACTGGCCGAGATCCAGAGGAATGCCAATCACGCGGATTTTTCTTGGAATGATATTGCTGTAAGTAACATTGCTGGTTGCGGACGCCTCTTGCTTGCTAGTGATTTCCATAGTGGTTAGTTTCTAGAAATTCTTATCGCCAACGACAGTGAGCCCTCTACGGATACAACCGGTGCAACATTCTGGGGAACGGGATCGTCTCACGCACATGCTCGAGACCGCAAATCCAGGCGACGGCACGCTCAATTCCCATGCCAAAACCCGCGTGTGGCACGCTGCCATATTTGCGTAAGTCCAGATACCACTTGAAGGCTTCCTCCGGCAGATTGTGTTCGTGAATGCGCTGCACCAGCAGGTCGTAAGATGCCATGCGCTGCGATCCACCGATAATCTCGCCGTAACCTTCCGGCGCAAGAACGTCCACGCACAAGGCAAGATCCGGCCGCTGGGGGTCTGGCTCCATGTAGAAAGCTTTCACACTTGCGGGGTAACGGTGCACCATCACCGGTTTTTCGAACTTAGAGGACAAATAAGTCTCATCCGGCGATCCCAGATCGCCACCCCATTCAAACTTGGTTTCCAGGGCACCTGTCTGGTGGCCTTCTTGTAGCATCTTCACCGCGTCGTCGTAGCTGATGCGTGGAAAGGGCGGTTCAATCTTTTCTAATTTTGCAACATCACGCCCAATAATTTGCAAATCGTTGCGCCGGCGATCAAGGCAACGTTTAACCAGGAAAGAGAGCAATCCTTCAGCCAACTCCATCATGTCATCCAACGTGGCATAGGCAACTTCCGGCTCGACCATCCAGAATTCCGTCAGATGACGCCGCGTCTTGGATTTCTCGGCACGGAATGTAGGTCCGAAGGAATAAACCTTGCCCAATGCCATCGCCGTAGCTTCAATGTAGAGCTGCCCGGACTGCGTCAAATACGCTTGTTCTTCGAAGTAGTCGACGGGAAACAGAGTAGTTGTCCCTTCACACGCAGCCGGTGTCAAAATCGGTGGGTCGGTCAGAGTAAATCCACGCTCGTCAAAGAAGTCACGTGCCGCTCTAATGATTTCCGCGCGCACCCGCAGGATCGCCGCCTGCCTCGGGGTGCGCACCCAGAGGTGGCGATGCTCCATAAGAAAGTCCACGCCGTGTTCTTTGAGCGAGATGGGATATGGATCAGAATCCGGCACCTTCTGTAAAACTTGGACGCTTGAGACGTCGAGTTCGTAACCACCGGGTGCACGCTTGTCAGCGCGAACCTTTCCTTCAACAATTACACTTGATTCTTGGGTGAGAGTCTTCACGGCATCGAACACCTCGGGCGAAACCGCATTTTTGGCGACCACTCCCTGGATCAACCCAGTGCCGTCGCGGAAAATCGGGAACAGTAATTTCCCACTCTCGCGCAGGTTGTAGAGCCATCCGCGGACCGTGACACTCTGACCTTCGTGCTCACCGATTCTAGAAATCGTGGCTATCGGAGATGACATAAGTTCTGACGAATTGCGTATCCGGAACAATTGAGTGATCGGCAATCGCACAATCAGAAAGGCAGCAGGATTCGCCAATTATCCGATTACCCAATTACCCGATTACCACATTACTCTGCCACTCGCAGCTTTCGAAACGCCTCACCCATCCCGTCCACCGGATTGGTTTTGTCGTTTCCTTCGATCTCGAGCAGCAGAGGCGGCGTGTGCGGGGCCGAGCTCAGCAATTCTATCGCCTCTTTCCAGTTGATTGAGCCTTCCCCGGGCCACAGGTGCGAATCGCGATCTTTGGCGTTGTCGTGTACGTGTGTCGAGCGAATATGGCTCCTCAGGATCTCGAATCCCTCGGCTACGTTGCTCATGATGTGCGCGTGGCCGAAGTCGAAACATACTCCAACGTCATCGAAATGCGATGAATGAATGAATTCGACCAGCTTATCGGGAGTGGAAAGTTCGTTTGGAATATTCTCCAGCAGCAGCCGGACCCCCAGCGGTTTGGCGAACGCGCGTAGATGTTCGACCGAAGTCATCGCAGCCTCAAACTTCCGATCATCAAAGGATTCATTACCGGTGCCCAGGTGCTGGACCAGAAATTTGAAGGGAATCTGCTCGGCAATTTCCAAAGCCCGTTTGATTTCATCCATGGCCGCGATCCGCTGCGCTCGGTCGGTAGAAGCGACATTCACCGGCGGAGCGCCGGTGCGCCCTGACTCATAATCAGCGTACATGGGTGAATGCACAGAATTTAGAGGAATACCACTGGTGCGGAACCAATCCGCAATCTCGCGGACGTGCTGCTTGCGGTTGGCATAATCGAGGTGCTGTCGCGCGGCAAAAATTTCAATTGTTTGGGCGCCGCCGCGCACCAACCCATCGAGCAGTCCGGGATGTAGCCTTTCTTTCACGTATACGTAAGTTGAAATCGCCTTCAGCATTAGTAGCCCACTGCCTTTCCATTGTTGCGTGCGTCACTCGCTCCCAGACGCTCGTTTGTTCTCGGATCTATCGCGACGCACTCGCCATCGCTCCAGTAGCCTTGCTTTTCGATTTTATGACCAATATTCTGAAGCAACTTCAAGGTGTCTGGCGAAAGTCCGGGCTCGACAAAGATCTGATCCGGGAGCCACTGGTGGTGGAAACGCGGGGCATTGACCGCTTCCTGAATGTTCATTCCATAATCCACGACTCCCATCAAAATATTCGCCACCGTCGTTATAATCCGCGGCCCACCCGGCGACCCCAGCACCAGGAACAGCTTTCCATCCTTAAGTACCATGGTCGGAGTCATCGCAGAGAGCGGTCGCTTGCCGGGGCCGATGGTATTTGCTGGTCCTTGAATAAGACCGTAGGCGTTGGGTACGCCCTGTTTCGAGGCGAAGTCATCCATCTCATCGTTCAATAGAAATCCCAAGCCTTCTGCAGTCACACGCGACCCAAAGTTGTCATTCAGTGTGGTGGTCACAGCAACTGCATTTCCTTCAGGATCTACTACCGAGTAGTGGGTTGTGTTCTCAGGTTCGCGTACGCTGCGAGGCTGCGCGTGCAATACCGCATAGCGTTCCAGTTCGTTAAAGATTGCGGGCCGCCGCAGTTCTTTGCTGGGAATCGCCCGTGCGGGATCAATCGATTCTCGCCAAGCCACGGCATATTTTTTATCAATGAGCTGGGCTACAGGAATTTTTGCGAAATCGGGATCTCCCAGGAATTCTGCTCGATCAACAAACGCCCTCCGAAAAGCCTCCGCGGTAATGTGGATCGCTCCCGCCGAACGATCACCGAATTTCGCCAGATCGTAACCCTCAAGAATATTCAGGATTTCAACGAGAGCAATCCCCCCGGAAGACGGCGGTGGCGCGCTGACGATCTCGTAACCACGGTAGGTTCCGCGAATGGGCACCCGTTCTTTGACCTCGTAATGCGCCAGATCATCAGCCGTGATCAGGCCCCCACCCTTCTGAATGGATGCGGCCATTTCGCGTGCCATGTCTCCGTGGTAAAAGTCATCGGGGTTATCCACGATCCGCTCAAGAGTATGCGCCAACTCCGGCTGGCGGAAGACTTCCCCGGCTTTGTAATAATCTCCGTCTCGCTGAAAAATGCGCCTCGACACGGGGAATTTTGCCAGGTTCTCGTCATGAAGATCTTCAGCATCTTCCCACGCCAGCGGGAATCCATCCCGTGCCAGTTTGATCGCAGGACCTATAACGCGTCCGAGAGGCAGTTTCCCGTATTTCTTCAGAGCGTAAACCATGCCCGCCGCAGATCCGGGTACGCCAATCGCCTTATATCCCACCAGGCTGGCATTCTCGAGTATGTTGCCTTGAGCATCCAGGTACATGTTCGCCGTAGCTGCCGCAGGAGCTTTTTCGCGGTAGTCGATGAAATGAGTAACACCGGTGCCGGAGCGGATAAGCATGAAACCGCCACCGCCCAAATTACCGGCTTGGGGATGTACAACGGCTAGTGCGAAACCAGTCGCCACCGCGGCATCCACGGCGTTTCCGCCAGCCTGCATCATCTCGATTCCCGCTCGCGATGCCAGTTCGTGCCCGCTCGCCACCATGGCGTGCGGCGCGTGCACCGGACGCATAGGCGCAGCTTCGGCACGCTGTGGGGGAGCGCAAGCCAGCAAGACTGCAACCAGCAGCCGAATGAACAGTTTGCAATGGAATCGCATGGATATAGAGGTCTTCCGCGGAAATTCAGTGCGGAGGCGATCGGCACAGGCTGCGAAGACGCTCCCTGGCAGACTACTGAGGCTAGCCCAGCGGGTGAGGGGCAGTCAAATGGACACTGGGATGCTTATCTCGAGCCGATAGGTTTGGATGGAATCTTTGACGCTTTTGGTGCGCACCATCGGTGGAATTGTTTCTGTTATCCTCTTTCGTTTATCTTTGATCGGTGAAGAAAGATCTCGTTTTTTGATTGATGCACAATGACGACACCTACAGCGCAAGAGCGATTGTTGTCCGCCTTACAAACTGCCACCAACCGATTAGAGTACTTGACTCAAAATGACTGGCACTTGATCGCCGATAAAGCCGAACAACTCACATTCAAGAAAGGTGCAAAACTGCTTCATCAAGGGTCCCAAACCAAGAGTGTCTATCTGCTGGTAAAAGGCACGGCCCTCATACAGTCCGATTCCAAAACGAAAATCGCACAGATTGGCCCGGGTGAGATTTGCGGGGAAATGGCCTTCCTCGAGCAAGGCAACGCCAGTGCCACAGTAATTGCCGAAGAAGACATTGACGCGTTTGCGGTTCATTGGTCCGCGTTGGAGGATCTGTTCGGACTGTATCCTCATCTCGCGTCCAGGTTCTATCGCTCCCTCGCGGTGAGTTTGTCGCGGCGCCTTCGGCAACAGATATTGCCAAAGCCAGCCAGTAAGTCTTAAACGACACCTGGAAGCCTGGCGACAGTCAGACTTGCTCTCTTGCTTCCCCAAGCGTGACGTTCAGTTGCATTTTTTGCTTGCCACGATAGAAGGTGACGCGCACCGTGTCGCCGGCGCGATGATTGTTCATGGCCTGCGCCAAGTCTTCCTGATCAGAAATGTTCTCGCCATCGATCGCCACGATCAGGTCCCCACCCAGCATAATTGGAATATTGCCAACGTAGGCGCGTTCGCTTCCGCCACGGAGACCCGCACGTTCCGCCGCCCCACCCGGCACGACTTGTATCACCAGCAGCCCGTAATCGGCGGGGAGTCCCATTTCTTCGGCCAGTTCTGGACTGATCGGTATCGTGCGCACTCCCAGCGTCGGACGCCGCACGCGGCCTTGGGTCACCAGATCATTGAGCACTGCCTTGGCGGTGTTGATCGGTATGGCAAAACCAATGCCTGCACTCTGGCCCACGCTCGATGCAATCATGGTGTTGATCCCAATCACTTCGCCATGCCAGTTCATCAATGGCCCACCGGAATTGCCGGGGTTGATGGCGGCATCGGTTTGAATGGCGGCATCAATCGTCATTCCATCCGGCTCGCGCACCGAGCGAATCGAGCTGACAATGCCGCGAGTCAGGGTGCCCGACAGTCCGAAGGGATTACCAATGGCATAAACTTTCTGACCCACTTGTAGATTTCGCGAGTCACCCAACACCGCCGCGGTCAAGTTTGGGGCGCTGATCTGAATAACGGCCAGGTCGTGCGCCTTATCGATGCCCACGACGGTAGCACTATACTTTTTGCGATTGTGCAACGTAACCTCCACCTGTCGCGCATCCGCAACAACGTGGTAGTTAGTCAGAATGTGGCCGCCTTTATCAATAATGAACCCTGAGCCCTGTCCTTCCTGGGGTACGAGCCCGTAGAAGAAATCGAAAGCGACTGCTCGAGAAGTGACGTTCACCACTGCAGGGATGTTGTTCTGATACACCCTGATATTGTTTTGCTCTTCCTGATCGAGTGGCTCGCCTCCGGCTGCCTCTGTGATCTCGACTTTATCAACGTGGCCGAACCAATGGATTGGCCGTAGGCCCCTGGGATGATGCGTTGTAAAGTAAAAGAAGGCGCCGGCAATTGCCACCGCAAACAACATTGGTCGCAGCAGTCGCATCTCTTTAAATCCTCTCGCCAGAACGTGCTACTAGGGATTCTAGTCTTGTTTTCGCTAACAGAATGAAGTGCTAACGATCGCGCTCCGCTTGCCCTTTCAGCCGCCCATATATGTCTCTGACTTGCTCCTCTGTGACGTCCAGCGAGCCGGAGTTGTCGATGACGTAATCAGCAGCTTCGATCTTTTCTTGGTCTGGCAACTGCGCCGACATACGTCGTCTGATTTCCTGCCGGGCGGTTTGTTCGTCGAGTTTCATTCGATCAGTAAAACGCTGGATGCGCTGCTCCGGGCGGCAAGTTACGACGATAAGACGATCGAACCGTTTCCCCGCACCAGCTTCCAGAATGAGTGCTGCCTCGACAATCGCTACTGCACCGTGGTTCTGGTCCTCAATTTCATCCATCCACTCTTCCTGGCGGCGGATCACGGCCGGGTGGACGATCCGATTTAATTCTTCGATGCGCGAAGGCACACTTTGCTTCGGCTTCCCGAATGCCACTTCCGCGAGCTTCGGGCGGCTCACCGTGCCGTCCGGGTTCAGAATGCCAGATCCGAAGTGCCGCACGACCTCCTGGTAAACTGCCTGACCCGGCTGCATCAGTTGGTGTGCAATCTGATCGGCCTTAATCAAGTGAGCGCCGCAGGCCACAAACATTTCGCCCACTACCGACTTGCCACTGGCAATTCCGCCGGTCAGGCCGACTCTTAGCAAGACTTCCCCTTAAGCCTGCGCTCTCGAAGGATAAGCATGAAGAGCTATTTCACCACAATGGACGCTGAGAGGTAGAAAAACCACTCCAGCACATCAGCGAATGGGCGTTTACGGGTTGGTCTTGGCGATCTCGGGCACCCTTTCGCCCACTCGTTTAGGCTCCCCAACCAGGTGATAGGTTGTCAGACCCGCGCGAAGGTACTCGAAGCCTTCTTCCGGAGAGTCTACGATTTTGAAAAGATCGAGATCCTCCTGCGAAATCGTACCCGCATCCGCCATGGCTTGGAAATTGATGATGCGGTTCCAGTACTCGCTGCCATAGATGACCACAAGAATCTTTTTGGCCAGTTTCTGGGTTTGTGCCAAGGTAAGGATTTCGAAGAGTTCGTCCAGCGTTCCAAAGCCACCCGGGAAAATTACCAGCGCCTTGGCAAGGTACGCGAACCAGAACTTGCGCATAAAGAAGTAGTGAAACTCGAAATTGAGCGACGGAGTGATATAAGGGTTCGGCGCCTGCTCAAAAGGAAGATTGATATTAAGCCCGATGGTCTTGCCGCCAGCCTCATGCGCACCCAGGTTCGCAGCCTCCATGATTCCTGGGCCGCCACCTGTGGTTACGACAAAACGATGCCTGCGGGCGGGAATTTGAACTGACCACTTGGTGAGCAGAAAGGCCATACGGCGCGCATCCTCGTAATAGCGCGCCATATCCAGGCTGGCTAGCGCTCGTTTCATTTCATGTTCTGAATTCGAGCCAGCGGCTTTCTGTGTCTCAACGCCTGTCAAAATTCTCTGCGCGTCCAGGCGATTTTGAAAACGCGCCGAACCGAAGAAGACGACGGTGTCCTGAATCTGCTCACGGCGAAAACGCGCTACCGGCTCGGCGTACTCCGCCAGAATGCGCAGAATTCGCCCATCCGGACTGTTAAGAAAAGGTTGGTTGCAATAGGCCAAAGGTGCGGATGTAAGTTTGCTGTTCATGCTGCTCGCTTCGTATCTCTCTCAATTCAAAATTGTGTTTTCAGCAAAGCGCAGGCGCAAGCATCGATGAACTCGATGCTCACCTCTGCCCACTACTCGGGCCGCGGTTCTTCGTGATAATGGATGGCTTCCCAGAATCCGATCCAGATGTCCAGCAAACCCAGCCCGCTGCAAACCCCCCGAACAAAACTATTGGTAACAAACGAGCGCAAGCCGGGGTGGGTCAGTAACAAACGGTTGTCGGTCCACTCTGGATGCCACGGAAAGATGACCAGAAGGACACCAACGGTCGCGCACACGAAGACAAATAGCAGAACAGAAATCCGATGGACCCACAATTGAATCCTGCGATATCGGGCGTCAGCCGGTGCTGCCTCATCCATCGCTAGATTATCGCCCATGGTTGCGGTTGCGAGCGAGGTCCCCTCAGGTGAGTCCTTCTCCAGGTGTGCTTTTGAATCGGAAATCACGCAGCGCTCCAAAATGCCATTGGTAGCGCAGAAGCTAGGGTTGTTTCCGCCGACGTCCCCAAGTCACTTTTAAGGCCCATTCCGGCATTTTAAGCCTTCAGGGCCTTGATGCGCTCGGAGACATCCCGATAATCAATGTTGGTGCCGTAGACCTCCATAAAATGACCGAGGGCTGCGGGTTTGTTGTTGGCAGTCTCGTACGCTGAGGCGAGCTCATAATGCAGAGCCATTCGAGTATCTGGATCGATGTCAGTAAGCTTAAGCGCCTGTTCATACCAGCGGATCGCCGCTTCAGGCACTCCTTTGTCAAGGAAACATTGCGATAGCCAGGTGTACGTTTGCATTATGTGTGGAAAGGGATGGCCATGTTCCACGGCCTGGCAAACCTTTTGCAACTCACCGATGGCTTCGTCGAGCAGGCCCATTTCGCGGAAGGCCACGCCGAGATTGTAATGCGTCTCGGGATCCTCGTCGGCGGTGGCTACGTCCTCCTCGAGTTCGTGCTTCAATTCCCCGAACATCTGGGCCAGATCCACGCCCGGATTTGCGCTGAACTTCGCGGCGGGCGCAGTCGCATCCGCCAAAGGTCGTATCTTTGTGGGGCGATAAGTGAATGAGGGTGATGCAGAGACCGAAGGCGCGCCCGCAGCCGCAGCCATCTGAGGGACTACTGGAGTCGTCGGCGTGGATACCGCAGCGCTGGCCGCCATGGAAACTTGGGCCTTAGCGGATACTGGTTCTGGTTCCGGCGCAGGCTCTTCATCGAACTGGGTTGCAGGTCCCGGTTCCACGACTGGAGCTTGTTTCATGAAACCGTCACCCAGGGAAGACTCGAGATCTGAAACCAACTCGCCCAACACACCTCTTTTTTGCTGCGTCGCGGCGGCATACTCCGTTTGAGCGTATTCGACTTGGTCGGGTTCCGATCTAGGTTCAGGCTCCGATACTGCCGGTTGCGAGACCGTCTCAGAGTCAAGTCCTTCTCCCAGAGAAGCTTCCAACTCCGCAGTCATTTCCTGCAGGTCGCCGTTTTCCTGCACAGATGGCGCGACCTCAGGAGCGACTTCCTCAACGATTTCAGGTTCGGAAGTTGCAGGTACGGCTGCCGCTGCTTCAATTTCTGCCTTTATTGTCGCTAAGATGGCGGAATCATTCGTCAGAGCTTCGAGTTTGGTCATTGCCCCACGGGCTTGTTCGCCCATGAAGTGGCCCAGGTAAAACCGGATCTCTTCAATTGTTTCAGCAACTGCCTGGCTGTTATCAGCCTCTTGAATTGCCGCAGCAGGGACAGGTTCGGCTTTATGATCATGTGCGGACGCTGACGCTGGTTCGCCGCTGAGCGCGCCTTCCCATTCCTCAGAGAGGTCAATCTCGCTTGCAGATTCCGCTGCAGCGTTTTGCACCTCAAATTCGGGGACTGTTGCCACCCCGCGGTAGGCAGGCTCGACGGCAATTGAGGTTGCAGCCCAGTTCGTGGTCGCAACTTCTTCGGACGTCGGTTTGCCATGTGCCACAGCAGACCGCTCTTCGTATTTGCTGCCAAGCTCCCCGTAGCGCACTGCTTCGTCTGGATGATCGGTTTCGGAAAATACAGCTTCCAGAGTACGGCAGCATACGGCCGCCTCAGCGAACCGCTCTGCACGAGTATGTAGTGCAGCCAGGCGTTGATTCAGACGCACGTCCCGCGGGGCTTGTGGAAGCACTGCCATGAGCGGCACCAGGGCCTTAGCCGGCATATTGTAGGAAACGAACAAATCGGCATCGGTCAGAGCAGAGCGGACTGCAATGGCTACATTGTCCGGGTAGTGCTGCTCGATCACGGGCGCTGTGGCCTCCAGTTCGTCGACCATCACCGCACCCTCTTCAGCGGTAATCAGTCGCGAACCGCTGGTCCCTCCCATCATGGCGACGACTTGCTGGTAATTCCGCATGTGCAGCGCATTCTGCGGTTCCGTGGTGGCTAGCTTCTGGTACAAGTCACGAGCGCCAGCGAGTTTGCCCGATTGCACATAGGCGTGGGCCAGCAGTTCGGTAACTTCGCTGACATGGGTGTTTTCGCCTGCCTTGTGAAAGAGTTGGAGTAATGTCTCTAATGCTTCGACATTCTCCCGAACGTGCCCAATGATGGAATGCAGGTTCTCCAAAACCATCGCCGGATTGGTGGAAAGGAGACGTTCTGAGTGTTCGCAATAAAGCTGGAGCGCATCCTTGTAGTGCCCGGACTGCATCAAGGCTTCCGCGACGCTGGAAATTCCGCCCATGTCGTTATGGACGGTAAGCAGTTTGCCGGCGAGGCCCACGGCATCGGTCATGCGGCCGGACTGCAAGTAGGCCTTCAGCAGGTCTCGCAGGCCATCGGCATGCGAATCAAGATCGGCGACTTTTTCCAGGTATTTAATTGCAGCCGGGATTTCACCATTTTCAAGTGCATTACGGCCACGCAGCAGAAGCGCATAGCCGTTCCCCGGGTCCAGACTCATCATTCGCTGCAGGATCTCTTCGGCAGGTCCCAACTGACCACGCTTACGTAAACTGTCGGCTGCGGCGGAAAATATTTGCCAGGCTTCTGTCTTCTTGCCCAGCCGTATGTAAACCTCAGCCAGGCGTACTCTCATAGCTACGTTCTCAGGATCCATTTCCAGGATCTTCTGGAAAATGCGGACTGCCTGATCCAATTCGCCCGCGCGCAGAAATTCTTCCGCGACTTGCAGGTACTGGGCTCGGGCATCATTAAACAGGCCTTGCTGCGTATACAGTTCAGCCAGTTTCAGAATGCCCTCAAGAGTAGTTTTGATCTTGCTGATCTTCTTGTACATTGCGATCGCTTTGACGGTGAAGCCTTGAGTGGCATAGGCGTCGCCGACACTCTTGAAGCACTCGATCGCTTTATCATTTTCGCCAAGGCGCGCGTAGAGATCGCCCACGGTGTTCGCCACCGTCAGATCCTTGGCGTCGCTCTTTATGATTTTCTCGTACTCAGCGATAGCGTTCTGCAGTTTGCCCTGCTGGACAAATTTCTCCGCGGCGCTGAGAATCTTTTGTTTGTTGAAGCCAAAACCAAACGCCATAGAAGTGCGGACTCCAGCTCTGGTTCCCGCCGCTGAACTCTCGATTCCGAGAGCCCTTCGCAGACGGGTTGACCTGCACCGGGCAGTAATCCCGGGAAACCGCAGCCAACTTCTGGGGATGGTTACGGTAAGGGCAATTGTAATCCGGCCAACGAGATTTGCATGGTTACCAAGGGTTACCAAAAGGGAGTGTACGACCGATTACCTCCGGAACCAGGGAGCCTGCCGGGCGGTCGCTAAACCGCTGATGCTTCGAGAGAGAGGCTGCATCCGACGCGTCAGGCTTATGCGCGGGCAATCGCACTGAGAACAAAAATCAAAAGGCACAGCAGGAGTGGCCGGGGCAGTCTCCGCAGAATTTTCCGTGCCACGATGCTCATCGACTGGAATCCTCCGCGCGGGGGGAACCGCGAATGAATCTGTCGAACCTGGCAACCCAAATCAACCAGTGATCGGACTTGGCATATCAAACCTACAGCGTGTACCTTGGTTTAACGAAGTCATTTTACGGCAACAAGCCATCGAAAGTCTTTAATTTTATGACTTGGATTCACACCGTTCCGGTCTCAGAAGCAAACGAGAAACTGCGTAACGCCATGGAAAGTCAGAGGGGACTTTATCCGCAGGAATACGCCAGTCCCGTCCACCCGACGGAAGAAGGCGGAGCGCAGATCGTTGCCTCGCACAGTTTGATCCCAGACGCTCTGTACCATGCCTTCGCCACCTACGGCGTGCTTATGTCACCCGATCTGCCGCTTCAGCGCCGCCAGCACGAGATGATCGCTACCGTGGTCTCGGTGACCAACCGGTGCGTCTATTGAATCGAGTCCCACGCAGAGTTTCTGCGTAGAGTGACCCTCGACAAAGAACTCGTCGAAGCCCTGGAGAAGGACTACACCACCGCTCCGATAACTGACCAGGAGGGGGTCATGCTCGATTATGTCGTAAAGTTGACGAAGGACGCCACCAAAGTCTGGAAGGACGACCATGACCGGCTTCATACCGCCGGCTTCGATGACAAGGCCATCCTTCAAATTACCTTGATCGCCTCCTGGTTCAACTACATCAATCGCGTTGCCGATGCGCTGGGTGTAGGACGGGACTAGGCCGTAGCGGCAACTGCCTGCAGCAATGGAACGGAATTCTCTTACCGATTACCTGAACATCTTTCTGCAGCATAGTTTTGATTCCGCCTATGTTCACCGCCGCGGATACCGCATCGAGCGTTGGAGCTACCGGCGAGTTGCCGAAACGGCGTTCCAATTTGCGCGCGAACTCGAAGCTCTCCACATTGGCAGGGGCGACCACGTTATTCTGTGGGGCGAGAACTGCGCGGAATGGGTGGTTGCTTTCTTTGGCTGTGCATTGCGAGGCGCGATCGTGGTTCCGATGGACGATGCCGCCGCAGCAGACTTCGTCTTGCGTGTTTCTCAGCGAATCAATACCAAATTGCTGCTCTGCTCCCGCACACATCTACAGCAGAACGGAAGTGTCTCCACAATTAGTTTGGAAGACCTGGTAAACCACGTTGCCCAACATTCAAATGCGCCCTATCCTGCGGCAGAACTCAAAGCTAGCGACACCCTGGAAATCGTCTTCACCTCCGGCACCACAGCGGAACCCAAAGGCGTAGTAATCACGCACGGGAACGTGCTTGCCAACATCATCCCGCTCGAAACTGAAATTCGAAAATATCCCAAGTACGAACGCTTCGTGCATCCCATCCGATTTTTGAACTTGCTGCCGTTGAGCCACGTCTTCGGTCAGTTCCTCGGAATGTTTCTACCGCCATTGCTGCGCGGAACAGTGATTTTTCAAACTGTCCTCAACCCTTCCAAGGTTATAGAAACAATTCGGCGAGAGCGGGTTTCAGTCCTCGTCGCGGTTCCGCGCATGCTTCAATCGTTGAAGGACAAGATTAATCGTGATTTGGAAGACAGCGGTCGTCTCGAACAGTTCCACCAGCGGTTTCGTGCCGCAGAGGGCAAGCATTTCCTGCGGCGCTGGTGGATTTTCCGCCGGGTTCATCGCGATTTCGGCTGGAAGTTTTGGGCATTCATCTGTGGCGGCGCAACGCTCGACCGTGAGACCGAGGAGTTCTGGGGCCGCCTGGGATATGCCGTCGTTCAGGGTTATGGATTGACCGAGACGACTTCGCTCATTAGTGTCAATCACCCCTTCCGCCTTGGTAAAGGCTCAATCGGCAAGCTGCTTCCCGGCCGGGAGATCAGACTTACCGACGACGGCGAGATTCTGGTCCGCGGACAGGGCATTGCAAGCGCGTACTGGACGGGGCGAGTGTTGCAACCGGTCGCCGGCCAGGGAGGTTGGTATCGCACCGGGGACATCGGTGCGCTCGACCCTGAAGGCAACCTCTACTTCAAAGGCCGCAAGAAGGACGTCATCGTCACACCCGCGGGTATGAACGTTTATCCGGAGGACCTTGAGGCCACCCTACGGCGCCAGCCCGAGGTACGCGACTGCGTCGTTGTTGGCCGGGAACGCGACGGCAACGCTGAGCCGTGCGCCGTGCTGATTCTGCATGACTCTAAACTCGATCCAGAGCCCATCGTAAAGCGAGCCAATGACGCTCTAGCTGAATACCAGCGAATGCGATGTTGGTATGTGTGGCCGCAAGCCGATTTTCCTCGAACTCCTACCCAAAAGGCTCGCGTGAATATCATCCGCGATGAGATCCAGGCGCGGTTCGCAGCCCATCCTCCGACTCAAATAGATTCAAGCCCACTGACTGAATTGATATCGCGCATCTCGAGACGTCGCTTGGCCCGTTCGTCTGCAGAGACCAACTTGGAATCCGACTTAAACCTCAGCTCGCTTGATCGCGTCGAACTCTTGAGCGCGCTTGAAGATCGCTATCAGGTGGACCTAAGCGAAACCCGCTTCGCTGCCGCCTGCACTGTCGGCGACTTAGAACGCATGCTGCGTGACACTAACAGAGAGAAGGTCGCGTATCACTATCCACGATGGGTATTGGGTTGGCCCGTCACATGGATTCGCCTGCTCGCTTATTATCTGCTGGTTCGTCCGGCAATCATGCTATTAGGATTGCCCCGCGTCGAAGGCCGCGAGAATCTACGCGCCGTGCGAGGCCCTGTCCTTGTGGTCTCCAACCACATTGATGACGTGGACCTCGGTTTCATCCTCACCGCCCTTCCTGCCCGGCTGCGGCACCGCTTGGCCACCGCGACTGGAGGAGAAGCACTCGAATCACTTCGCACTCCGCCGCTTACGCGTGGATTTTTCAGCCGAATCTACGACCGGTTGAAGTGGACACTAGGCGTGGCCCTGCTAAACCTTTTTCCCCTGCCCCGCCAGGCCGGATTCCGCAAGAGCTTTGCCTACGCCGGAGATGCTGTAGATCGCGGCTACAGCGTACTGGTCTTTCCTGAGGGTCATCACACCACGACCGGCAAGTTACAACCCTTCCAGTCTGGCATAGGTTTATTGGCGAACAATCTGCGGATCCCAATCCTGCCCGTGCGCATTGGTGGCCTGTTTGAAGTCAAGAGCGCGGGAAAGAAATTCGCCCCGCCACGCAAAATTTGGGTTCGCATCGGTTCGCCAATTGAATTCCCGCCCGAGAGCGATCCGCAGTGGATAGCGGGCGAGTTGCAGAAAAAAGTAGAAGAATTGTGAGTCTTCAAAATCGAGTGAGACTTAAGTGGTGAGCAGGGCTGCCTAGTCCCAGGGTTTTACTGAATATTTGCCTCTATACCACCGAATGCGATAAGCACCTCTACTACAGGCTTTAGGTTCAGTAGGACTATAATCTCAACGCCATGACAACCAAAATTTTAGCTAGCATTGCATTCTCAATAGCCATCAGCGCAGTCCCTTTGATAGGCGCGACCAAAGGCAGCAAGAAAGTTATCCATCTGAAGAATGGGAATAGCGAGAGTGTGGGCACCGCAACCCTGACGCCGCAAAAGCAAGGTGTGAAGATCAGACTCGATCTTAATAATCTTCCTCCCGGCGAGCATGCTATCCATATTCATCAAAATCCAAAATGCGACGTGCCGGACTTCAAGTCCGCAGGCCCGCACTTCAATCCTGACAACAAGAAACATGGATTGCAGAATCCAGAGGGCCCGCACGCTGGGGACATGCCTAATTTCACCGTTACAGAGAGTGGCACCGCCAAGGAGACACTCGTGAACAAGGCCGTGAATATGGGCGACCACAGCCACTCCCTGTTCAGTAATGGCGGGACCGCGATTGTGATTCACGCTAAGCCCGATGACATGAAGACCGATCCCGCGGGGAACGCCGGCGACCGCATTGCATGCGGAGTGATTACAAAGTAGTTCCAACACAAGCCATTTCGGATGAAACAACGCTAGCCGATACGTCACAGACAATCCTGCTCTGACGCTTGGAAGCCACGTCCTTCGAACTCCCAAGCCTTTGACGCCCTGGGGTCAATGTCCCCTGACGGTTCCTGTCCCAATACCGCAGCCTTCTTCCACAAAAGGAATACCGCTCCCAGGATCGGGATTGCTTGACGCGCCGAAGCTATGAGATTCCATGAGTGAGAGGATCCCCCAGAGTGTAAAGACCTCCTCTGCGCATTTTGTGTAAAGGGTCAAAATTAAACAAGCTCACACTTTCTATCCGGTGGCGTCTAAAGAACAAGCGCATCTACGAAGAGCTCAAGACCTCAAATCGAGCGTATCTGGGTGGCAAGCATGGTGGGCTCTCATGTTCCTGCACGATGCACCTGGCACGGCGGTGAACCTGGGCTGATCAGGGGGAGTCATGGAAAGTGCACGTCATGGAATGAACGGAAATGCAAATAAAAGTGTTCCCAACAGCGGACCGCATGTGCAGGAAGTCGTTAAGGCCGCACACGATGAATTGCGTCAATTGATGCGGCAACGCGCCGAGATTATGAAGCGAATCGGCACCGTCAAGCAAACCATCGTCGGACTGGCAAATCTTTTCGGGGATAGTGTGCTAAGCGATGAACTGTTGGAACTTGTGGATCGCAAGAGCAGCGGCCGCCAGCCAGGTTTCACCAAGGCATGCCGCATGGTGCTGATGGAAGCCAACCAGCCTCTGGGAGCGCGAGAAGTATGTGAGCAGATCCAGCAAAGAATCCCCCCAGTGCTGCTGCGTCACAAGGATCCACTGGCCTCGGTGACCACGGTTCTAAATCGGCTGGTCGAGTATGGCGAGGCCCGGACGGTGATCAAAGAAAACGGACGCCGGGCATGGCAGTGGATAGCTGATCCGAGTAGCGCGATCGCGCCACCGAACGGTGGACATGACGCAGTGTCGTAAATCTGACGGGCCGGAATAGTCGAACACTTTGGCGGGATTCCCTGAACTCACGCCGGTGGCAGCAACATGCCCTTTTCCAAATGCCGGCTGACGTGCGCATACGAAGCGGCGTGGGGATCGTGCGTCACCATCACGATGGTCTTATGAAAGTCCTCGTTCAGACGCTTCAGTATCTCCAGAATCTCAGTCGCGGAATGACTGTCGAGGTCCCCCGTAGGCTCGTCTGCCAGCAGTAGAGTGGGATCACTTACGATTGCGCGGGCGATTGCTACGCGCTGCTCCTGTCCTCCAGACAGCTGCTTTGGTAAGTGGTTGACGCGGTCTTCCAGTCCCACCAATTTGAGCGCCGTCATCACGTGATCGCGGCGCTGTTGCTGGTTGAGCTTGGTGAGTAATAGTGGCAGCTCCACATTCTCGAATGCGGTCAGCACTGGTATCAGATTGAAGGTCTGGAATACATAGCCTATATGCTCGTTCCGCCAACGAGCAGCCTGCCCGTCACCGAAGCGGAAAACATTCTCCCCCATGACGAGCAACTCGCCCGACGTTGGGCGGTCAATAGCGGCGATCATATTAAGCAAGGTGGTCTTGCCCGAGCCGGAGGGCCCCATGAGCGCCAGAAATTCCCCGGTAGCAATGTCAATGGAAACATCTTCCAGCGCCTTCACTTCGAATGCATCCCTTTTGAAGAGCTTGCTGACGTTGCGGACTTCGACTACTTTTGTGTCTGTCGCTGTATTGGTAGCAAATGCCGTGCTCATGACTGTCCTTTGATTTTGATTCTGGCGCCATCTTTTAAATCTGCCGGCGCCGCAATAATGACGTCCTCGCCTCCAACCAACCCATTGACCAGATAACCGCCGCTACGCTGGCTCACCACGCGTATTTCGCGCATCAGCGCCTTGCCGTTGAAGGCAATAAAGACAACCTTCTTCCCATCATGGTCGCGGACCGCATTGGTTGGCACTACAACACCCGATGCCTGGCCTGAGCTCTTCTTCCCCTCCTCGTTAGCCAGGAACCGCACCGTGGCGTTCATCTCCGGCCGCAAATAGGTGTCAGGGTTGACGATCGCTACCTTGACTTGCACCGTAGCCTTTTGACGGTTGGCCTCGGGCGACATCTCGGCGATCAAGCCATTGTATTTGCGATCAGGAAAAGCATCGGTGGTCACAACGGCTTTTTGCTTTGGACTCAGCTTTGCGAAGTCATCCTGCGCGATGTCGAGCTCAACCTGAAGGTCGCTGAGATCGGCGAGCGAAACGACTTCTCCTTTTGGTCCTCCCTCTGCTCCGCTGGCGAACTGCGCCGTGACCAGTTCTCCCTTTTCGGCTTTGCGGTCCAGAATCGTCCCGGTTACAGGTGCGCGAATCAGGGTTGCGTCAAGCTGCGATTTTTCGTATGCCAGTTGTCCTTGAGCTTGTAGCAGGCTGCCGCGCGCCCGTGCAATCTCTTCCTGCCGGGGGCCAATCTTCACCAGGCGTGAAGCCTTTTCGAGAGAGTTTACTCGCTGCTGGTCGGCTCCGAACTTCGCGATGGCGTCATCGAGCGCCTGCTTGGATACCACGCCCTGCGCCGCCAGATCACGAGTACGAGCCAAAGTGAGCTTGTCATTCCCGAGAGTCGCCCGGGCTTCCTCCAGGTTGTGTTCCGCCTGCTGCACCTCCTCCGGACGGGAGCCGTTCTCAAGTTCCTGAACATAGGCCTTCGCGTTCTCCGCCGCCCCCCGCGCCTGCTCATACTGAGCGCGGAATTCCTGGTCTTCCAGGCGGACCAGAATCTGTCCCTCCTTGACCTTATCGCCCTTTTCCACACCGATCCAGGCAACGCGGCCTGTCACCTTGGAATTCACGTTGATCTTGTGATGGGCGACAATGTATCCGCTAGCGGAAAGGATAGTTCCACCCACGTCGCTGCTCTCCGCAACCGCGCGGGTCACTTCCACTTCTGGCGCGTCAGACGACAGCAGCCGGTAGACCAGCGCTGTTATGCCGAGCAGCACGATGATCGCGATTCCCGCCACGATGTAGCGGCGCGCCCAGGCCGCCGGTTCTCCTTCACCGGGACCGCGCTGCGTGCGATCAATGCGCAAGCTTTGCAGATCGTCGTGTTTGGTATCGATCGGCATATCAGAGCAAAGTTATGTCAATTCATGGACAACGTGAAATCTTGACCCAACGCAAATCGTGAAACGCGAGGCATTAACCCCGTAGCGCCGCCAGAATGTCTTGGCGAGCAGCATGCCACGCTGGTGCCAAACCTCCGAGCAAGCCCATCGCAACCGCGAATGTGATCGCGGTGACTACTACAGCCGGAGTCATCCGCAGGCTGAAGACGACTTCGCTGAATGTCACCTGGTTCGAGGTTCCCGTAGTCATGCCGTTAAAAGGCAACATCAGAACAATGCCGCCGATCGCGCCCAGCAAAGACAGGAGAAGCGATTCGAGAACGAACGACGTCAAGATGCTGGGACGTGAAAATCCAATTACCCGTAAGGTGGCGATCTCCCTCCCCCGGTACGCGACCGCAGCATACATGGTATTCATGGCGGCGAAACTTGAACCTACAGCCATGATGATAGCCACGATGATCCCGACGAACTTAATGGGCGCGCCTGACTTGGTTTGTGAGGCATAGTAATCCGGTTCCAACATTCCATTAAGTTCCAGCCGCTGATCATCGTTAGCACGGTTTTTCAAAGCATCGGCGGATACCGGATCAGTCGCTCGCAGCAGTACCGACGAATACACGGTGCGCTCGAAGTCGGTGGCAAGCTGGTTGATATCACCCCAGATCTCGGACTCATGCGCCGTGCCGTTTGCATCGAAGATGCCAACGACGTTCCAGTCCCCATTCCCGATCCGCATTTGGTCGCCAATGTTAGTCTTGGCGAAACGCTGGCTGATGGACTTGCTAACCACCACTTCCCGCTGCCCGGGAGTAAACCATCGTCCGGCGATGAGGTGTACCTTGGGACGCATCTCGATTCCGAGCGGAGTCAGAAAGCGGGTGGTAACGTTCACTTCTCCGGTACCGTCTTTGCGAGGGAGAACGATCACCAGAATGTCCTCGCCGGAAACCAACGGCTCGCCATGATTGTTCTTGGCCACGCCAGGCAGATCCTTAATAACTTGCAGAGCATCCCGCTGCACACCTCCAGCGGCGAGTTCCGAGGTCGACCCCTTCCGCAACACCAGCACGTTGAGTGAATCGCCCGTGGCCCCAAATGCGCGGTTCAGACCCGCCAGAAGCGCCATAATAAAAACTGCAGTGGCGACGGTGAGCGCGATACCGAGAGCGGTCATGATGGTCAAGCCCTTGCGCAACCGCAGGTTCCGCACGTTATAACTCAGTGGAATCGCCATCTCTATTCCTTGTTTCTCTCAGCCGATGTGACGCAAGCCGTCCACGATGTTGACCCGGGAGGCGTGGTAAGACGGCAAAAATGCGCTGACGAATCCCACTAGCGCCGCCACCAGCAAAGCCACCAGCATCGTGGGCGGAGTTACTCTCATGCCGGTTAAGAATCCACCCTGACGGGCCATTCCACCCACCAGGACGAAGGCAGCCAGCGTGCCCAGCACACCACCCAGGACTGCCAGTGAAACCGCCTCACCCACAAACAGCCCCAGAATTTTGCGGCGAGTGAATCCCAGAGTCTTCAACAACGCAACCTCGCGCGTGCGCTCACGGATGGACATGGCCATGGTATTTGCTGATACCAGCAAAATCGCGAAAACCACCGCCAGGCAAATACTCAGGATGAACGCTTTCACATTGCCGAGCATCTGTATAAAGCCGAGTTGGAAGGCTCGTTCGCTTTCGCTCTTGGTAGGACGGGGCGCGTTACGGAATTCCTCGTCAATGGCTTTAGCGACCCGGGGCACGTCCTCCGGAGTATCCACCAACACCGCAAAGACTCCCTCCGATCCTTTAACTTGCGCGTAGCCTTCATCCAGATAAGTCTTGTTAAAGTAGATCGTCTGGGTCGGGGTGGGTGCCGTGAAGATTCCCCGGATGGTCAGTTCAAGGTTGAGCGGGAAAATTGTCCCCTTAATGTTCAGCCGATCGCCAATTTTCCACTTGTATTTCTTGGCTAATTCCGAATCTACGATCGCCCCGGCGCGATCATGCTGCCACGCTTCGACTTGTTCTGCCGGTATGCGGGCTTCGGGATATACACTCAATAATTCTTGAGGATCGGTGCCAAACTGGGCAAAAAAGTTTTCTGGCTTGTCGTCTTTGTATAGCCCGCCAAACCACTGCTCGTTCACTACGTGTGTCACACCTGGGATGGCCCGGATTTTCTCCCGGTAAAATCCCGGCAGGTTGAAAACAAGCGAAACCTTGTGACGCACAATCAAACGCTGGGCTGCCTGGACGGTTCCCTGATCAATATAAAAGCTTCGCCAGACCGTCATCATAAAGGTGAGCAACAACAGAGAAACACCGATGCTCAGCACGGTCAACACCGTGCGGCGCTTATTGCGAAAAGCATTTTTCGTCACAAAGCGGGTTAGGGTCATAATCGTATTCCGAGAGATGACGAACGGTTAGATCAATCGGGAGGGGCAGCCCCGATATTATTACGTACAGCTTAGAACATGGTTGAAAACTCAACAAGCCTCGGTATTTTGCCGTGCGGACACGGCATTGCCCTCCCGTTTTTAGGCTTGAGTTGAAGTCCCCGGGTACAACAAATGTCAACTGTCACGACATGAAAGCTCGCACGATAGACTTTGCCCCCGAGGTTTTTGCGGTCTTCAGATCTTCCGCTCAGCCAATATGACGCAGACCATCCACGATGTTGATCTGGGACGCATGATAAGAGGGCACAAACGTGCTGATGAACCCCACCATCCCTGCCACACCCAATGCTACCAACATGGTGGGCACCGTAACCCGCATGCCTGCCAAAAAAAGACCGGTCTGCGGAGAGTGCGCCATGAGCGTGACCAACCCAGAGGCCGCCAAAGCCCCCAACAGGCCCCCCGCCAGCGATAGGCTCACTCCTTCACTGACGAACAATCCCAATACCGCAGCGCGCGTGAACCCGAGAGTCTTCAGCAGCGCGACCTCTCGGGTGCGCTCGCGAATCGACATAGCCATGGTATTCGCCGAAACCAGCAGAGTGGCAAATACCACCGCCATACAAATGCTGAGAATGAAAGCCTTGACGTTGCCCAGCATGGCGATCCAGTCGAGCTGAAATGCTTTTTCGCTCTCACTCTTCGTAGCACGAGGCGCGTTGCGGAACTCATCATCTATTTCCCTGGCCACTTTAGGTACCGCCGCTGGCGAGTCCGCCAGCACGGCAAAGAATCCCACGTGGCCTTTGACGTGCGGGTAGCCTTCCTCCAGATACGTGTTATTGAAGTAGACGGTTTCCGTCGGGCGAGACCCGGTGAACATGCCGCGGATGGTGAGGTCAAGGTTCAGGGGAAAGATGGTCCCCTTGATGTACACGCGGTCTCCTATTTTCCAGCCGTGTTTCCTGGCCAGTTCAGCGTCCACAATGCAGCCTGCGCGGTCTCGTTTCCACGCTTCCAATTGGTCATCAGGCATGCGGAACTCCGGATAGACTTGCATGAGTCCCTGCGGATCTGTGCCGAACTGCGCAAAGAAATTTGCCGGCTTGTCGTCCTTATACTGTCCCCCAAACCAGCTTTCGTTCACCACCTGCTTGACTCCCGGAAGAGCACGAATCTTTTCCCCATAATAAGCAGGCAAGAAGAACCCGAGCGACACCTTATGTCGCGTGATCAAACGCTGCGCCGATTCGGCACTGCCCTCGCTCATATAGAAGGCATGCCAAATAGTCATCATGACAGTGAGCAATAGCAAAGAGAATCCGATGCTGGCAACCGTCAGCACGCTGCGACGCTTGTTGCGAAATGCATTCTTCGTCACGAAGCGAGTGAGGGTCATAATGGTGATTTCATATTACGCTGTTGATCAAGTAGTTTGTTTCGATAAGGTGCCCAGGCAAGTGTTAAAAGACTCGTAACTGGATTCAAAATGCCACGCATTCGCAGTCTCAAACCCAATGTCACCCGGGAGGAGGCCATGGAACAATTCTCGCCCGGAGGACTCGCCGATTCCGCCCGCGGCTTTATCTTCGGTCCACTCCGCTCCGTGGCCGATGTGTATATACCCTTTCGTCTTTTCCAGGTCGAGATTGTCAACGGGGGCAAACGCGAGCAGCAGTTTCTGGGACTTGAAGCCATAGCCGGTATTTTGGACCTCTATCATTTCGAGCATGTCCCATTGGCGTCGGATGTGATCGTGCTGGATAGCCGCAACTGTCCTCCGGCGCGACTGGACGACACCCAAGCTACCGAACTGCTCATCGCGAAATTTCGCCGCGTATTATTCAGTCGCGGCTTCTTTCGTTTACGTGCGCTGCAACTTGCTGCTGAACCGCTGCCTGGAGAGATTCACATTCCTTATTGGGTTGGATTTCGTGGACACGGTAGCAACGCCCGGTTGGAGGTGATCGATGCCGTCCGCCGCCGCTTCGAAGGTGCTAAAGTACGCCGGTTGCTCACTGATTGGCTGGCTTCAATCAATTGAATTCGCCTAACTCACACCTCGCTCATCGCTGCACACTGGGCTTTTCGCTGAACTTTCTGAGTGACCTTCGTAACTCTCTCGATTGGTTACGTCGCGGTATCCTACTTTCGACCTTCCCCTCTGTTGTGTAGCGTCCCTGCTCACGGACGCATTGTTCAAGTGCACGAGGTAAGCGAGAAATGTCGACAAAAATTGGCCGTTTCGAAGTACTGAGCGAAATCGCCAAATCAGAGCGCTGCTCTGTCCACAAGGCGAGCGACCCATCTAACGGGCAAACTGTCGCTTTAAAAACCCTTCGGCTCGCTGATATCCCGGAGGAGCAGGCGAAAGCGCTGGTTGAGCGCATTCTGGCGGAGGCGGAAAGTACCAAATCCCTTAACAGTCAGAATGTCGCACTGCTTTATGGCGCCGGGGAAATCGATGGCCTGTTCTGCGCTGCCATGGAGTATGTGCAGGGCAACAGTATTGCAACCATGTTGGCGCGCCAGGAAGGGTTTTCCATCTGGGATCTGCTGGATATCAGCCGTCAAGTCTGCCAGGGACTGGACCATGCGCACGCCACTGGAGTCGTCCACTACAGTCTGGAACCGGCCAAGGTGATGGTGCAATGGGATGGCACCGTCAAAATTCTAGGATTCGGCATTTCCACCATGGGGCTGCTCGAATCTGAGTCGTCCGGCAAAGTCCCAGCCACTCTGCATTACGAATCCCCGGAGCAGGTCCAGCGAGAAACGCTCGACGCACGCTCCAATCTGTTTAGCTGGGGCAGCGTCCTTTATGAGATGGTGACGGACCGCAAGGCCTTTGAAGGCGCGGACGTCGAAACTGTGCGCCACAAAATTCTCCAAGAGACTCCACTCGCACCCGTCGAGATCAATAAGAAAATTCATCCCGCGGTCAGCGATTTGATCATGAAGGCGTTGTCTAAAGCGCCTTCGGAGCGCTTCCAGAACGGACAAGAACTGGTCAATGAATTGGAGAAGTGCAAGCAGGCCACCACCCAGCCGGCAAAGACCAGTGCGCCCGCTCAGGCCCAAGGGGTTACGAGCAAGAATCTTCCCGCTAAGGATGTCGCAGCGGCGCAAGCCAAGTTCACTGGCCAGCCCGCAGTCAAGCAACAATCCGCGGGAGTTCAAAAACTGGAACCCAAATCGCCGCAGCAGGCGGCGCCCGTCGCGAAGCCGGTGGCAAAAGCGGTTTCAGCCATCGCCAAACCTGAATCCACAGCCAAGACCGCATCTTCTCCTGACAAGGCGGCGGCAGCGGCAGCAGGTATCGGCGTGACGGCAGCTTCGTCAATCACTCCCAAGATGGCGAAATTAGACCCCAGCGCCCCATTCATCAGTGCATGCGTCAAGGCCTCGGTGGAGGCGCTCGAAAGTCAGGAGAAAGACAGCCAGGAGAAAGCAGCGCAAATGTCCGCCGCCGTGAGCCCCGAGACTGGCGTAGAGCCGACGTTCGCGGTTGATCCCATGATGGCAGGAGACGCCCCGGGAGCGAAGAAGCCGGTGAGCTTCTCCGATCTGGAAGAACTTCCGCCACTCAAAGAGGTGTTTCTGCCGGCTTCCAAACCAGCCGAGTCAGCCGATGTTGAGAACATCCCCGCAGCCCCGCCTGCCGTTTTTCTGTCGCGTAGCCAACCGGAAAAGCCCAAGGTACAGCCTCGCGAAGTAGCTAAGAAGGCCATCAAGGAGATCAAAGGCGTTCCGCCGAAATTGATGATGTACTCCGTTTCGGGCGCAGTTGCCCTGGTTCTGTTCATCACGTTAGCTATCGCTTACCACCTGCATTCGCAAAACGCGGATGATGAAGGCACCCCGGCATCCGTCAGTTCTGCTTCGGCGTCGGCGACAATTCAGCCTCAGGCCCGTCCGGTACCGGCTCATGCCGTTACCCCTCCTCGAGTCATCACCCAGGTGGAGGCTGAACCAACCGTCCCACAGCCTGAGCCGGTGGTGAGACCGCGCTATAAAACTCGCAAGTCCCGAGCCCCAGTGCCGGCCAAAGTGGCCTTGATTCCCGGACAACTGACCGTAGATTCCACTCCGGAAGGCGCTCAGGTACGCATCGATGGCCGCACCGATCCCGGCTGGGTCACGCCCTACAATCTTGCTGGCCTAACTCCCGGTGCCCATAGCGTGAGCATCGTCAAGAACGGATACGCTTCTGAAACTCGCAGCGTCGATGTGACTTCGGGCAGCAAATCATTTTTGGTAGTCCACCTCGCCCAAATCGCAGCTACGGTTTCCCTGAACACCCAGCCCGCAGGCGCGTCAGTTTTCGTTGACGGCAAGGATAGCGGACGAGCCACTCCCACCCAGATCACCGTGGACAAGGGGACGCATACCTTCCTTGTCAGGAAGCAGGGTTACCTGGACGAAACCACAACCGCAGATCTTCAAGCCGGTCAGACATTCCATTTCGCTCCCGCACTCCGGGTGCTTGGCAACGTAGACGACATCAAAACGGTTGGCAAATTCAAGAAGTTTTTCAAGGGCGGTGGAGACAGCACGGCTGACATGGGCACGATCAACATCAAGACCCAGCCAAAAGGAGCCCAGGTAAGCGTCAACCGGCGCATGCTGGATAAGACCTCGCCCGTGGAATTCATGCTCAATCAAGGCAACTACATCGTTGACATTACTCTCTCCGGATACAAACCCATCCATCGGGTGGTGAATGTGGAAAAACGCGGTAAGGTTGTGATCGACGAACCTATGCAACGCGAATAAAATCTTCTGCTCCGTCTCAACTAAAGAAACAGTTTTCAAGTTGCATTCTCCCGCCCAGTACCTCGCGCCTGGGAACACCACGTAGATAGCAGTTTGACCGACCAGACTTCGATCCTGAAATTTATCGAGGACAACTGGAATCTTGGAACCGTGAGCAGCAACTCGTTCGATAACCTCGCTGGATCCCTGAAGAACAGGTTCGACTTTAGCAGCGCACCGACAAGCTGTTCCTGGATCCGTCAACCGGTCTGGTAAAACACTAGTCGCCGGCAAAAACGGTGGCCGGTAAAGTGATCTTTGCCTCGCTTGGGGCGCTGAGGCAGTCAGCTAGAAACAAAACGGCGCGGGGAATCAATCTCCGTGCCGCCTCAGGTTTTTTGCTCGGTTGCGCTAATTGGGAAGCTTGAAATTCACTACAATCTGGGTCTGAATCTCTACCGGTTCACCATTGAGAAAATAGGGTTTGTATTTCCATTGGCGCACCGCATCCATCGCTGCACGGGACAAGATGGCTTCGCCGCTTAGTACTTTCAGATTGCTGACGCTGCCGTCCTTGTTGATCGTCGCTTGCAGTTGAACCGCGCCTTGCATCCGCATAGCCAGTGCCTGAGCTGGATAGCTGGGCTGCACTTTCTTAATCAGCAGGCCTTGAGAGACTCCTTGTGACACTTTTATAGACTGAGGGACAGGCTTGGGGACACTCACCGGTGTGGACGTCATGATGTTGGAGATTTCCTTGTCCGCACCCGAGCCACCTGCAATGTTCAGAGCATTGGGCACCGGCACATCTGGCTGAGCTTGCGAGACAGCCGGAGAGTGTCGCTTGACATCATTCGTGACTACCATCGGCTCAATGTTGGTCACAGTTACGTCGCTCTCAGCAGATGCCGCCTTGGCGTCAGGTTTATTTCCGCTGGCTATTGCGGCGCTCGGTTTTGAGCCAGGGGTCGCACTCTTTATTGCGGTTGTTCCGCCTTTATGCCCGGCTTGGCTTTCCGCCGGCACATTACCGGTCTGGTCTTTGATCTGCGGAGTAGCCGCGTCTTGTGCCGCGCTGGGTTGGGGCACTGTCGGTATCGTTGCGTGCTTTACACCTGCCGCTGATTTCCCTGCTTTACCGTGGGTTTCTGTCCACCCAAAATAGCCGGCGACTGCCATCACCAGAATGGCGACGAGCGCTAGTAAGATCTTGCTACTCCCGCCCGATTCTTTTCCGGCGTCCTCAGAGCGGCGTGTTGAAAGCGATGGAGCAGGAGCGCTCGCCCCGAAAACTGCGGGCGGACGGACTTGTGCTCCGCTTTCGAAGACGACGGTGTTTGCCAGACGCTGAATTTCGCTTGCGGAGGCAGTCACACTAGTGGGTTTTTCCCTGGCAGGAGCAGTCGCTGCCGCTTGCCCGTGAGACGCCGAAGCCATGAATGGACGCGAGGGTTGCTCCACCGGCGAAGCTTCCGGAGTCGCTACCGGCCCAGTGCTGTCTTTGGACGCCCGTTGCCACGGGAAGTTCTTGGAGGTGTTGCGCTCCTTGTCAGATGATTGATGCGCGGAGGCAGGTCCCGCACTCGAATTCGAGTCAGACATGGCAGCTTCGCTTGCAGCCGCCTGGGAACTTGAATTCTTCCCCAGTTCGAAGCCGCTTGTAGAAGCACCCGCGGGATTAGTTTCCGGCGTCGCGGTTTTTGGAACCTGAAATTTTGCCTTTGGCAGCATCGAATCTTGAGGGGACGTGCGCAGCGAATCCGCCCTCGCAGCTTGGGTTTGCGCAGCTTGGGTTTGGGCAGATTGCACCGGCGGACCTGCTGTTGCAGCCGGCGAAGACTTGGCGGATTCTGAGCCTTTGCGCAACAATCCACGCGCCACACGCAGCGTGCCCTTGGCCTGTTCCACGTTGATTGGCTTGGTCAACACCAGGTTGGCGCCGATTCGGAAGGCCTTGGCCACCCCGGCTTGCCCTTCTACAACTGCAACCGCTAGCGATGCTTGGTTGGAGCTTGAATTCCGTGCGCTCTTGAAGACCAGAGTGGCATTCTGCTCGTTCTCACAGTCAACCACGATGGCGTCGAAATGTTGCGCCATCAGCTTCTTGACCGCGGCAAATGGTTCAGTCGCAGTTTCGATGCTGAATTCCAGGTCGCTCAGAACGTGCGTGACCACACGCGCGATCTTCTCGTCCGGACAGAACAGAAGCGCTTGGTAACCCATGCGGTAATCCTAGGTAACCTTCTCAGGGCCAGCAAGTTACGGAGGTAATGTCGAATTGAGACAGATAGAAGAAGGAGGACCCGGAAATCGCTTCCCTAGGGCAGAAAGTGCACGCTGACCTTAGTTTGGAAAACCACCGCTTCGCCACGGTGCAGGTAGGGTCGGTAACGCCACTGTTTCACGGCATCCACCGCCGATTGCGCTAAGAGAGTAGACCCTTCGAGGACTTGAACCGTGTCAACTCTACCTTCCTTGTCGACCACGACCCGCAACAACACCGGCCCGTGCGCTTTCTTCTGCCGTGCAAGCTTCGGATAAACCGGACGCACCCGGCGCACAACGCTATCGTCGGCGACATCTTCAGAAAGCACCAGGGGTTCGCCTGCCTTGGTCGCTGCTTTCTGCGTTGAACTTGTGGCCAGAAGTGTGCCCCCGGCAGACTTGCCCGCTGCCACGGTGTGTTTCAGATTATGCGACGACGAAGACGGCGACGATCGCACACCTTCGGTTAACGCGCTATCTTTCACAACCGGGTGGCTCGCCTTCGAAACGCTTCCTTCATCGGTCGTCTTCACAGGTTGAGGCGGATTGAGGCGCGCTGGGCCGGAATCGGCCGCCGAAGCTTCCTCTGGTGCAGCCAGATTAGGTCCAGCGACATTAGGTGCGGCGACATTCGTCGCGGTCGCATCAGTCGCACCAGGTTGAGTTAATTCCGTTGAGGAAGCTTGCGCTGTTTGCGATGGCGGCAATTCAGATGGTGCTGCCTGCGGGAGAGGATGCGCAGGAATCTGTTTCGTAGAGGGAAGTGACAGCTCTTGCAGGCGTAGTCCCGCGATCTGCAGTTTCAGTTGTACGTACTCGTAAGCCAAGAGTTCTCGGAATTTTGGTTGAGTAGTCCACGCCACCCAGATCGCGGCCCCGACTAGAACTGCTGAAACGGCCGTCAGCGCTAACACTCTATTTCCGCGAGCCGGACTCTTGCGCGCCCGAGACATGTTCTCATCCGAAACTCGCTTTGCGCTCCCTTTTCCCGTTTCTGGAGCGACTGAATCGAAGGACTGCAACAGTGCAGGTTTTATTGGAATCGGAGCGGGAGGCGCAGCCTCTTGCCCCCGTGCCATCGCGCTTTCTTTTCTCTGTGATCTTGCCTGGAATGGAACGACTTTCGTGCCTGTATCAACAGTCGGAGTATCCGCTGTTGTGGGCCGCTCAGATACTGCAGCAGCAGGCGGCAGCGCAGGCTCCACGTCGCACCCAGAGTTTGGCGCCGGCAACTGCGGAGAAGAGCCATCAGAAATTGTTGCCTCCGCCTGTTTTTCGTGATCTCCATCGGGGGCCGGCTGCGGAACCGCATATCGGTCCGTTAAGAGATCCTCAGCACGATCAGATGTCGCGGCATTTGCCGTCACCGCGGGTGTGACAGTTGTACGGACCTCGTTGGTTTCTTTTCGCAACATTCCCAACGCGGTTCGCAGCGTGCTTCTAGCTTGTTCGAGGGCCACCGCCTTCGTGACCACCAGGCTGGCCCCAAGACGGAATGCGGTGGGAACGCCACCTCTGCCGTCCACAATCGCAATCGCAATGACGACTTTGTTAAGAGCCGAGCCGCGGATGCAATTGAAAATCAGAGTCGCGTTTTGCTCATTGTCGCAATCAATCAGAATCAGATCGAAGCGCTGGTTCGCGAGCCTTTTAATCCCGAAAGTCGTCTCGGTGGAGTGTTCGAAAGCGATCTCGAGTTCATCGAGGATCTGAGTCACGGCGAGCACAGCTTTCTCATCGCCGCTGAGCACCAACGCGCGAATAGCCATATTGTCCGATGCTACGAAAGTAACGTGATCAGCAACAAGTTACCCTGGTCAGTGGACAGACGATTTCCGAAGCCTAGCCTCGCGCGAAATGAGCCTTGTCCCCGAGTAGAATTGCGGCCATGCGCCTGCCGCTTTGGCTCAAGCTGGGTTGGACCCTCTGGGTGGTGGCCTGGGCACCGTTTTACTGGAAACAATATGGCGCGCAGAACTTCCTTTACTTCTGCGACCTGGGAAATTTCTTCATCGCAATCGCGCTGTGGACGGAGAGCGCGCTCCTCTTCTCCTGGCAGGCAACTGGACTGCTGCTCTTTCAGACCCTGTTCACGCTTGATCTCTTGCCTGCGCTCCTGTTCGGAAAGCACTTCATCGGCGGCACGGAATTCATGTTTGATCCAGCCGTGCCGCTGTTCATCCGGTTGCTGAGCCTGTTCCATGTGGTGACGCCGCCGCTGCTGCTTTGGGCCATCCGTCGTTTGGGCTATGACGAACGGGGCTGGAAGTATCAGACACTGACCACTTGGATCGTCGCGCCAATCAACTACTTCTGGCGTCCAGAGCACAATGTCAACTGGGTGCGCGGACTTTTTTATCGCGAACAACATGTCGTTTCTGGTCCGGTCTATCTGCTGTGCTATCTGATCGCGGTGCCGCTCGCTGTTTATTGCCCCACGCATTTGATCCTGCGATGGTGGTCGAAGCGCTGGCGGGAGTCGTAGGTCTTGTTTACAAATCGGAGAAGTGTTCCACGTGGAACATATCTAGAAATTACACGAATCGTCTATAGCTATAAGATATTACGCGGCAAAGAAGATAGTTAGACGTTTTCGGAAAGGCGCTGAAATTTAATTTGGGCCTTCACTCATGGCGTGACTAACTTTTCTTGGGCCGATAAATGTCAGTCGCCTGCCCGTAAAAAACTTCGGCAGCTTCCATCAGCGTCTCTGACAGCGTGGGATGCGGATGAATCGTGAGCGCCAGGTCGGCCGCGACCGTGCACATCTCGATGGCGAGAACGCCTTCAGCAATTAACTCTCCCGCGCCCACTCCGACGATCCCTACGCCGAGGACACGCTCGCTTTTCGGGTCCACGATGAGTTTGGTCATGCCTTCTGGCCGGTCGAGCGTGATGGCACGGCCCGATGCGCCCCAGGGAAATTTAGCGACGGCGATCTCGCGACCATCTTCTTTGGCTTTAGTCTCGGTGAGGCCAGCCCAGGCAATTTCTGGATCAGTAAAGACGACAGCGGGGATTGCATTCGGCTCAAATGCGACTTTGTGACCCGCGATGGCCTCCACTGCGGTGCGTCCCTCGTGCGAAGCCTTGTGCGCCAGCATGGGTTCGCCAACTACGTCGCCAATGGCGTAAATGGACGGATCGTCGGTCTGCAACTGCTCGTTCACGCGGACGAAACCGCGCTGGCCTAGCTGAACTTTCGTTCTCTCCAAGCCGGCAATGTCTGAATTGGGTTTGCGGCCAACTGAAACCAGAACTCTGTCGAAAACTTTCTCGCGCTCTTTAACGTCTTTGCCTTCGAAGCTGGCGCGAATTCCGCTCTTCTCTTCCCGCAAGGATGACACGGTCGTATTGAGCAGAATCGTCTCGAACAATTTTTCCAAGCGTTTGTGCAGCGGAAGCACCAGATCGCGATCCGCGCCTGGCAGCAAACCCGGCAACATTTCGACCACGGTGACTCGAGTACCCAGGGTTGCGTATACCGAGCCAAGCTCCAGTCCGATGTAGCCACCGCCAATTACCAAAAGACTCTTGGGAATATCCGGCAGGTCAAGCGCGCCGGTGGAATCCATCATTCGCGCACTATCAAGTTTTAAACTTGGAATCACAGCCGGACGTGAACCTGTAGCGAGGATGATGCGATCGAAAGTCAGGGTTTCATTGCCGTTAGTTTTCGCAACTTTCAATGTGTTGGAGTTTTCAAAGCTGGCGCGTCCCTGGATGTATTGCACAGAGCGCTGTTTCGAAAGCTGACCGAGACCGCCAGTAAGCTTTTTAACGACGCCCTCTTTCCACGAACGCAGGCGACCAAGATCGATTTTCGGATTGCTGAATTCAATGCCCCAATCCTTTGCCTGATGCGATTCTTCAATCAGTTTGGCAACGTGAAGCAGGGCTTTTGACGGAATGCATCCACGATAGAGGCAGACGCCGCCCGGGTTCACCTCGGGATCAATGAGCGTGACTTTCATACCCAGGTCGGCGGCGAGGAATGCGGCGGCGTATCCTCCCGGCCCGCCGCCCGCGACTGCGATGCGCAAGTTCGAAGTATCGGCCATTATGTTTTCTTAACCTTGTACAGAGAGAAGGAAAGGTTGTTCGAACGCTTCCGCGATCCAGCGCAGGAAGCGGGCGGCGTCAGCGCCATCAATGAGGCGATGATCGTACGAAAGCGAGAGCGGCAGTACCAGCCGCGGTTCAAACTTGCCATTGATCCACTCCGGTTGCATGCTTGATCGCGACAAGCCCAGGATTGCAACTTCTGGATGATTCACGATTGGCGAAAATCCCGTGCCCCCTATGCCGCCGAGGTTCGTGATGGTAAATGTGCCGCCTTCCATTTCTGCGGGCATAAGCTTCTTGTCACGAGCTTTTTTTGAGAGCTGCGTGAGCTCGGCTGCGAGTTCCACGATGTTCTTCTTGTCCACTTCCGGGATGACTGGCACAAGCAGTCCGCGATCTGTGTCTACGGCAACGCCAATATTGATGTACTGCTTGTAAATGATCTCTTCCTTCCCCATATCAATCGAGGCATTGAATTGCGGGAAAATCTTCAGGGCGGATGCGCAGACCTTGAGTGCAATGGCGGTAACCGTCATTTTGCCTCCCGCTTCTTCAGCCTTGGGCGCAAAGCGGGCACGCAACTGCTCAAGCTCCGTGATATCCGCACGGTCGTGTTGGGTGACGTGCGGAATTGTGTTCCAAGCTTCCGCAAGATGTTGGGCAGTCTTGCGGCGTATTCCGCGCATCGAGACGCGTTCGATCTTTCCCCACTTGGCGAAATCCGGCAGCGCCGGCTCAACAAAGTGTCCGGCACGAGTTGCCGCGGTGACGGCCGACGCGAGAGTCGCTTTGGTGTGGGCCTTCACATCATCTTCACTGATGCGGCCCCCGGGACCGGTGCCTTTGACGTCGTGGATATCCACACCGAGTTCGCGGGCCAGCCGCCGCACATGAGGTGCGGCTGGAACCGGTTCGCGATGCTCGCTACCGGCGACCTTACCCAGTTGGGCGGGCATGGTAAAAACCGGCGGCGCAGCAACCGGCTTATCACGAGGAAGAGCCTGCTCTTCGGTCTTACCTTCGGCGTGAATCGCTGCTTGAAATGCCAGTCGAGCCGCCTGTTGACCTGATAAGTGCTCGACGGGCGAGGTGTGCGGCTGCTGTCGGCGCTCAGGCTCCGGCGCAGAGCTGCCTTCCAGCGTGAAAATCACCTGGCCGACCTTGACCGTTTCTCCTTGTTTGACCTTTACCTCTTTGACCAGTCCGCTGACCGACGAAGGGACTTCGACTACAGCTTTGTCAGTTTCAAGCTCCATGATCGGTTGGCCCTCGGTAACCATTACGCCGGGCGAAATCATCAGACGCACCAGATCGCCCTGCTCGATATTCTCGCCGAGTTCCGGCAGCTTGAATTCCGAGATGCCAGCGCCAGCTACGTCGGTGGCTCGTCGCCGACCGGGGATTGCGGTCGCACTCGCGGAGGTCTTTTCGGAGTCGGCGACCAAAGCTGCAGATGTAACCACTTCAGACGGCGCGGCCTCATCTGTTTCAGATGAGGCGTGCAGTGTGGTTATTTCTGAATTCTTCTCGTCTGAAGCTTTGGGTTCTGCAGGCTTCGGCTCTGCAGTTTTGGGTTCACCAGCCTTGGACTGTGAAGCAGCATGGGCCTTCGCGCCAGTTCCGTTCTCGACGGTGAAGATTACCTGTCCAACTTTTAGCTTGTCGCCTTCCTTCACGCGGACTTCTTTGACGGTTCCGCTGACCGAGGATGGCACCTCAATCACCGCCTTGTCGGTCTCGAGTTCCATGACGGATTGGCCCTCCGTCACGTTCGCTCCGGGCGCGATCAACAGGCGGACAAGATCGCCCTGTTCGATGTTTTCTCCCAATTCAGGGAGTTTGAATTCGGTCACTTAGCAGTTACCTTTCTTAGCTGACGACCGGGTTGGGTTTCTCCGGATTAATTCCCAGATCGCGAATTGCCTGCTGCACCACTTCCGGCTTGATCTGTTGTTCGCGCTGCAAGGCTGTAAGAGTTGCAAGTACAACGTGCTTGGCATCTACTTCGAAAAAGTCGCGCAATGAAGCACGATTCTCGCTGCGTCCAAACCCGTCTGTGCCCAAACAGACCAAGCGGCGCGGCACCCACTGCGCGATACTTTCCGGCAGAACCTTCATATAATCCGATGCCGCGACAAATACGCCGGGTGCGTTTTTCAGCGTCTGACTCACGTACGGCGCCTTCGGCGGTGCGCCCGGATGCAGCATGTTCCACCGCTCGCAGTCGTTGCCGTCGCGATAAAGCTCTTTATAACTGGTTACGCTCCAAACGTCAGCCGCAACTCCATATTTCTCTTCCAGAATCTGCTGTGCTTTAAGGACTTCGTACATGATGGTGCCGCTGCCGAGGAGCTGCGCGTGCAGCTTGGCATCCTTTTTCTGTGAAGACTTGAAGGCATACATACCTTTGAGAATGCCTTCGCGGACATTCCGCCCGTTGGGCATTTCGGGCATGGGAAGCGGTTCGTTGGTGACAGTCAGGTAATAGAAGACCGACTCCTGATCCACATACATGCGCTTGATGCCATCCTGGATGATGACAGCGATCTCGTACGCGAAGGCTGGATCATAGGCTCGCAGGTTGGGTAAAGAGAGCGCCAGCACGTGACTGTGGCCGTCCTGGTGTTGCAGTCCCTCGCCGGCAAGCGTGGTTCGTCCGGCGGTACCACCAACCAGGAAGCCGCGACAACGCATATCGCCAGCGGCCCATATTAAGTCGCCAATGCGCTGGAAACCAAACATGGAGTAGTAAATGAAGAAGGGAATGGTATTGATGCCATGATTGGCGTACGCGGTGCCGGCGGCGATGAATGAGCACATCGATCCGGCTTCGGTAATGCCTTCTTCCAGGATCTGTCCGTTTTTTGCTTCCTTGTAATAGAGCAGCGTATCCATGTCGACGGGTTCGTAGAGCTGACCCACGCTCGAGTAAATACCGACCTGCCGGAATAGCGCCTCCATGCCGAAAGTACGCGCTTCATCCGGAATGATCGGAACGATCAGCTTGCCAATTTCCGGATCACGCAACAACTTCGAGAGCAGGCGCACGAATACCATGGTGGTGGAGGCTTCCCGGCCATCAGTTCCCTTGTAGAACTCCTCAAAGTGAGACTCCGGCACCGCTTTCAGTGGAGTGGAGCGAACCTTTCTCTCCGGCAGATAGCCACCGAGTTGCCTACGCCTTTCCTGCATGTATTGGATTTCGGCACTGTCGTCGGACGGCCGGTAGAACGGCGCATCGTGGAGTTCGCCATCTGGTATAGGAATCCCGAAGCGCGAGCGGAAAATACGCAGCTCATCATCGTTTAATTTCTTCTGCTGATGAGTAATGTTCTTGCCTTCCCCGGCTTCTCCCAGACCATATCCCTTGATTGTCTTTGCCAGGATCAGGGTCGGGGACCCGGTGTGCTCAACGGCCGCCTTATAACCTGCATGCACTTTGATGGGATCGTGACCCCCGAGACGCATGCGCGCCAGTTGCTCGTCCGACAAATGCTCTACCATCTTGAGCAGGCGAGGGTCGGTGCCGAAGAAGTTTTGGCGGAAGTACGCTCCGCTCTCGACAAAGTATTTCTGATACTGTCCGTCCGTGATTTCGCCCATACGCCGCACCAACAAGCCGTCGCGATCGTTCTGGATAAGACTGTCCCAATCGGTACCCCAGATGACTTTGATCACGTTCCAGCCGGCGCCACGGAAGATTGCCTCGAGTTCTTGAATGATCTTTCCATTGCCACGGACGGGGCCATCCAGGCGCTGCAAGTTGCAGTTCACTACGAAGATGAGATTGTCTAATCTCTCGCGGGAGGCCAGAGTGATTGAACCCAGAGATTCGGGCTCATCCATTTCGCCGTCACCAAGAAAGGCCCAGACCTTGCCGCCCCTCGACTCCTTAAGCCCGCGATTCTCAAGATATTTGATGAACCGCGCCTGATAAATTGCCTGGATCGGTCCGAGCCCCATAGATACAGTGGGGAATTCCCAGAAATCAGGCATCAGCCAGGGATGCGGATAAGATGCAAGGCCGCCGCCGGGCCGCAACTCGCGGCGAAAATTCTCCAGCTTTTGTTTCGGGATGCGGCCTTCGAGGTAGGCGCGCCCATACATCCCCGGCGCAGCGTGACCCTGGAAATAGACGATGTCGCGATCGCCTGATTCGTTACGCGCGTGCAGGAAATGATTGAAAGCGACTTCATACAGCGTGGCGGCAGACGCATAGGTGGAAATATGACCGCCAATGCCCTCTTGAATCTTGTTGGCGCGCACCACCATTGCCAGCGCATTCCAGCGAACCAGGCTCTTGATGCGCCGCTCCATCTCCTGGCTGCCGGGGAAAGGGGGCTGCTGGCGCGCTGGGATGGTGTTCTGATAAGGAGTCGTTGCGGTAAAGGGAAGGTTGACTCCGGCGGCGCGCCGGGCGTGCAGCGCTAACTGCTGCAGCAGCCTCCCGGCCCGATCCGGTCCGCCTTTCGACAGTACGTAATCCAGAGAGTCAAGCCATTCTCTGGTTTCGAGAACTTCCAAGCCGTTTGTCTGCGTCTCCGCCACCTGTTGTCACCGTCCTTTGAGTGCTGAACCTTCCATGATATTCAATTATTTGGAATTTTGCTGGCGGGTAGGCGGGAATTGTCAGCGTACATTCCGAGTTTGGGTCTCGTCCGCAGTTACCGCCGGACCGCTAGTTGCGCACAGGCAAGGTGAGCCGAATGGGCAGCCGGTGAGAGAGTAATCTATTGTCGTAGTAATCTCTTGTCGTACCAATTCTATTGTCGTACCAGGAGGAGGTTTTCATGCGGCGACACATTGCCATGATGATAATTACTTCCGTCGTTGCAGGCGCTAGTCTGCTCGCCTCTGGTGCGTCATCTACACCAGCGGTTGGCAGTATGGCCCCTGATTTCACTCTTCCTTCGCAGGAAGGCAAGCCAGTCAGTCTCAAGGACTATCGCGGAAAGTGGGTGGTGCTGTATTTTTATCCCCGAGATTTCACCAGCGGGTGCACGCTTGAAGCACGCAACTTTCAGCGCGACCAGGCGCAGTACGCCCAGAGAAACGCCGTCGTGCTTGGGGTCAGTGTAGACAGCGTAGATTCGCACAAGCACTTCTGCTCTAAGGAGGGGTTGAATTTCAAGCTGCTGGCTGACACCGACCGCAAGGTTTCAACTGCGTATGATTCGCTCACCAATCTGCTGCTAGTGAAGTTCTCAGCGCGCCATACCTTCATCATCGATCCGGAAGGCAGGATTGTCCGCGTTTATACGAGCGTGGATCCGAAGAATCACAGTCAGGAAGTTTTAGGAGCGCTGGATGAATTGCAGAAAAAGCGTACTAGCGGCAGCAAGTAGAAGCGCGATGTGTTGTGTAACGCGTCCGCCCGCCTGTTAAGACCGTATCTTCTATCGGAAATATATCCACAGTCCGACCACCGTCGCTACCAATCCCAGGCTGAAAACAATATTTAGTCGGCGTTCAAGGGCTGTTTCCTTCGCAGGCTTAAATTGCGGGGTACCCACGGCGACCGTGTCCATTTTTTCGTCCACCGTGGCGAAGGTGAGTCCGGCCAGCTTACGCCGATCCGGCGCCGGCGTCATCAAGCTGACCGCAATAAGGACTAAAGAACAAACCACAAACATGAAAATGGCGTAATGCAGAAAGTTCATGTCAATGATCCAGCGAATTACGGGCGAACTGTAGCGCGGAGAGGCGCCCAGGCGATCGGTAATCTCGAAGATGAAACGTACGGTCCCCATGACGAAGCCTGTCAGCAGTGAACTGATCGCCCCTGCTCCGTTCAGGCGCGTCCAGAGAATCCCCAGAATAAAACAGGCTGCGATCGGCGGACTGATGTAGGCCTGCACGCTTTGCAGATAAATATAAAGCTGGCTGCTGATCAGGTGAATGAACGGCACCCACAACAGGCCAAGCACCACCATAATTCCGGTGGCAGCGCGGCCAAAGCTGACAAGCTGCATTTCCGAGGCCTGGGGACGAAGTTTCTTGTAGAAATCCAGTGTGACCAGCGTGGAAGCCGAGTTGAAAACTGAACTCATGGCGCCCATCAAAGCTGCCAGCAGAGCGGCGATCATCAGTCCGACGAGGCCGGTAGGCAGCAAGTTAATGATGAGCGTGGGATATGCAATATCGCCGTTGAGTACCTGGCCGTGCGGACCGATCTTGAACAAGTCGCGGTAAAGCGCAAAAGCAATCAGGCCGGGCAGAACAAGCATGAAGACAGGAAGAACCTTCAGGAAACCGGCAAAGATGGTACCCGCTTTTGCGTGTCCTTCATCACGAGCGGAGAGGACGCGCTGAACAATCACCTGGTCCGTACACCAGTACCAGATGCCGAGAATGGGCGCCCCGAAGAAGATGCCTGTCCAGGGAAACTCGGGATCAGTCATGGGCTTAATCATGTGGAAGTAATTGGCGGGGACAGCAGCCCGCAATCCGGCGAAGCCGCCGACGCGGTCCAAACCGACAAAGGTGAGGATGACGGCACCGGCAATCAAAATCATTGTCTGCACCAGGTCGGTGTAAATGACGGCAGCCAGTCCGCCCGCGACGGTGTAGATTCCAGTCGCTATCACCAGTACGATTGCCGCGGTCCATTGATTCCAACCCACTACGCGTTCCAGCACGATGGCCGCTGCGTAGAGGTGGACCGATATTTTCGTGAATACATAAGCGATGATGGAGATGCTGGCCAGGTAGACAGCGCAGTTGCGATTGAAGCGGCGTTCCAGAAATTCGGGCATGGTGAAGACGTTCGACCGCAAATAGAAAGGCACAAACACCCAGCCGAGGATTAGTAGAATCAGACAGGCCAGCCACTCAAAATGTCCAACTGCCAACCCCGAGGTGGCTCCAGAACCGGCCAGGCCGATGAAGTGTTCGGTCGAAATATTGGAGACGAATAGCGACGCGCCGATAGCAAACCAGCCAATATCGCGGCCAGCCAGGAAGTAGTCAGTTGAGGTGCGTTCTTTGCGGGCGAAATAAAACCCGATGGCAAATACCACCAGGAAATAAATTCCGATGATGACCAGATCCACCGGAGCGAGCGTGCGATGTGTAATGGCGGCAGCATGATTCATGGATGTCTTCAACGTTACCCGTAGTGTCGTTTTCTGGGGCCGCGGTTAAGCGCGAGCATCATAGGCGATTCAGCGCACGGAGTAAATGAAAACAGCAAGGTTGGCTGCTTGACGCACTTTGAGACGGCTAGTGCGGATAACGCGGATTGCCCTACAGCGATTTTCAGCCAGGGATACAGATTTGCCCCGATAGCTTCGAGCCGACAGGAACCGGTACTTTTATACCTGAGATCGATCTCCCCCAAAGCGAAGCAAGTAAGCGCCGATCACAACAGTGACCGGCGCTTGCTGTTTTAGTGGAGTCTTTGGGTATGGGTATTCTCGATTAGAGGAGCTAGGTTACCAAACTCCTTTATCGCTGCCGGTGAGCTTGTACTCGATGGCCGCAGCCGCTCCAAGATAAGGCAGCAGACTAAGGCGCAACACGGCGGGAACATCGCCGCGAAAGGCGGCGTTCGTGACTTGCATAGTGTAGAGCTTTGCTCCCTGCCGAAGAATTGGGATTCGCAGGAAATTACCCCGACAGAAAAGCGCCTCTCCCCCGAACATCGCCGCCGACAGGACTTCTGCGGGTAAGTTGAGGCCCTGACCCCGGTACGCTTCGAGGTAATCCGACACGATCTTCAGGAAGGTGGCTACGCCGGGCCAGATCCCCGCTGGCTCTGCAATAGTCCGCAATCGTCCGTAATCCATTGGCCGGTTTTCAACCAGATTGGCAGCATCCACGATGTCACACAGTCGAAGGTAGAAATGCCGGTACATACGCTGCAATGTGCAGAGAATGATGCTGCCTTCCGCTGCGGGCACTCTGAAGTCATAGCCATGTACGGCGCGCGTGAGGCTACCCTCGACCAGCCGCCGCGCTAAGCCCACGTGTTCGCCGGTTTGGCCGAGCCGCGCCACGTGCACTTCAATGGCCTCCGCTAACCCTGGCACTTTGAAGTTCCATTTATGCGCCAGGCGGTCGCCCCAACTCCGGTCCAGAACTTGCGCATGGAGTTTTTTCGTCATGACTCGAACCACGCCACGATCGTCGGCGGTGGTAAACAGATCAAGATCGCTGCCCAAGTCAGGCCAATGCTCCAGCGATTTGATCACCAGCACCGGGCATCCAGTGGAGCTCAGTGCTTCACAAATTGAACGCAGGAAAATAACTGCTTTTTGGGCCCGCTCCTGTTCCGTGGAAACGGCCGTGGCAGCCCACTGTGCGAGTTCCTGTTCGCCAACATTTGTGGCACGTCCTTGTAAGACCTGGAAAGCTCGCACCACTACGTGATGGGTATCCGCCGTCGCCAGGAGACGCGCCAGTCCGTCGCGATCGCGACCCAACAGCAATTCCATGGCATGTTCCCTTGCAGCCAGTTCGTCAGAGCCTAGCAGCAGAAGTGACAGTTGATGGAAATCCTGGTTCTGCTCGCGAACTTTCGAAAAGAGGTCTGATGGAGTTGCTGATTGCGTTTTATTCATCGGCCTGAACTCTCCGCAGCAGTGCCGGCCTGGGTTGCCGGTTGGTTGTGGTCGCAACGTGCCAGCCCTCGTTCAATAGCGGTACCTTCCTCATAATCGTTCCATGTGGCAATCAGCAAGAAAGGCAGAGGATGGGATTCATCGTAATAGCGGCGGAACAAGCGCAATGTATCCTCAAAAGTTTTCCCGCAGCGTTGATCTATGTGGCGGTTCAGGCCCCAGGAGGCGCGCGCATCGTTAAATCCCGGCCACGCACCCCCGACCGGAATTTTATCGGGATACTTGGTTTTCATCTTCTTGTAAAAGTTCTCCAGGTACTCTTCGCCCCAATCGCTTCCATCCGGCGTCCAGTTTTTCGAAGGGTGGACCCAGGCATAGAGACCGTCGAAGGCATTGGCATATTGTTGCGGCGGTTCGTCTTTGTAGAAGAGCAGCGGCGGTTGCGGCCAGTTGCTGACCTGGGCGCGGACCTGGTTCCAATCGGTATGACCGCGCTTGGGAAAAATGAATATGACCGGACGACCATTGTAATAAACGTAGGCGTCACGACCAGGCGCATTCGGACCGATGTATGACTTGTAGGCCTTGTCGAACGCGTCCAGCGCATCTTCAGTGGCGTGACCGTTATCCTCCTCGGTTTCGTCGTACATGAGGGCCACATGGAAATGATTTTCGCTGGCTATTTTCTGCAATAGCGCGTAGCTGCGGTCGACGAATGCGTCGCGAGTTCCGTACCAATCCACGGCAAAACCGTAGATGCCCATATTTTTCGCCTGTTCAATTTGTGAGCGCAGGACCGCAGGATCTTGGGTGGAATATCCGACGTTGATGTGCTTGGGTTCTCCAAACCAGGGCTGGTAGTCTGCGAGTACCCTGGGATAGCTCTCTGGAGTGGCCACCGGCAGGTTATCTCGAATGGCGCGATGGACTCCGTTCGAATTGCATCCCATTGCGAGAAAAACCAAAGCCGCAATAAGAACGGGAAGGAGCGATAAACGGTTGACCCTCATTTAGAAAATCTCTTCCGGAAAACTGACAACACTCTGTTTGATGCATTCAGACCACCGATTATTGTGCGCACTCGTGAGTCATTCAGTTGTCAGAAACCAGGAACTGTTTCCAACAACCGCACCACCCATCGGTCCGCGGCCGGCGTCATCAAGACCAGATAATTCAGCGCCACCTGTTCCTGATGGACCATCTTGTCTCCATCGAGAACCTGTACTTCAAGTTGCGCAGTATCCCGCAACTGCATGGCGTCGCCACTGGGGGAATAAAAGAGTGCGCTTACTTTGTGTCCGTGATCGATATAGTGGACCCGAATTCCGCTTTTCTTCTGATCGGCAACCGCCCGGGACAAGGTCTCTTTTGCGAACCCGGTGAAGTATCCGTCCAATAGTTCAGAGCGGTCTTGATCCAACGCCTGTGCCAGCGTCTGCCACGCATAGGCATAGTCACGAGCAATGTTTTTGCCGGTAAGCTCCTCAATAGGTCTCGGAGAAATCGAATCTGCATTCAACTGGACGCTCGGCAGGGCATCGGCCGCCCACGCAGCGGTATTTGGCCCGAGGCGAGCGAGCAACAGCACAGCAAAAAGCACCAAACCCAAACGCCGGAACGCAACCCATGAAATCATGGCGTTCCCCCAATCCGCACCTCATTGCCCATGGCCACGCCCGAGGCGACGGAGATAGTCGCTCCCCCTGTCAGCGGCATTTGTACCCGCGCTGTTCCGCGTTTGATCGGCGCATCAACTGTTGTCTTCCCCTTCGCGTCAGTTGCAGTGAACGTCACAACCGTGCCGTCCGGTACCGGATTGCCACTGCAGTCGCGCACTGTCTCTGTCTCTACCGCGACGGAATTCCCCTTGCGTGTTGCCTTGATGCGCAAGTTACAGGCATCAGACGCGACCTGCTGTACCACCCGGTGCTCGGAAATACTTCCAATCGAAGCCACCACCTGTGCTGGCCCGCCTTTGCGAGTGGCGTTCAGGCGTATCCAGGCGACACCATTGCTTGTCGGCAAAGATCGTGAAATCGCTGGAGCATCTTTCACAGCCACATTGAAATCCACCTTCACCGGCTGCAACACCAGGTTGTGAAACTTGTCGAAGACAAATGCCACCGCACTGATCGCATCTTTCGCAGACACTGGCACGCGAGAGGGATGAACCAGAAAGCTCAGTTGGGCCGGGGCGGCAGCAACAACATAGAATGCGGAACTCGCACAACCATCCGACCCACAGACCGTGGCGATGTAGCGCCCGGCAGTGCGCACGTCGTCAGCCGCGACCTCGATCGCATTTCCAAGCCGTACCGTCTGCTTTGCGCGATCGCTCGGCCCCACCAGATAGAAAGTGGCATCTCCATTGCCGGTCGTCGCAATTGAAAAGCCATTGCCCGCAGTTACTTGCTTCGGCGGATGTAAGTCCGCCGCGCGCGCGCCGGTGAGGCTGAGCTCGCTAAGAAGCAGCAGAATGAAAAATACGAAGGTATGGCGCATATTACGAATTGCCACTGCTGTAATGGTTCACCGTGACGTGATAGTTCTGCACCTTTGCGGCTACGTCATCCGGCAAATCCACCGCGAAGTGGACGGGGGTTTGCGGCAGCAGCGCCTGATCGATATATCCGTCCGAAACCCAAATGACTTTACCGTTGCTATCGTAAAACACCGCCAGGGTCTGGGCGATGTTCACCGGCTGTCCACTTTCGTTCAGCAGCTCACCACTCAGGACCTTCTTGCCAAGCGCATCCGTGTTCATGCGTTGTCCAGAAACCTCGATGACCGGATCAGCGCTGGCCGGTACCAGCATGGCTTTTGCATCCATCCGCACGCTCTTAATCTGCTTCAGCTTTATGCCGGGGAAGTCAATCCGGTACGGCGACACTTGTTTGGGCAGCAAGGTGTGAGAGATTTTGTCAAAGCTGCCCTCCTGGCTCATGGGTGCATTATGCTGATCAAGCAGCGTTGCATTGACGTTCACATAAGCCGGCACTGTATCCTCGTTCACAATTTCGCCGAGGATGATCAGCCGGTCTGGCCGCTCGACCGGATTCATCGAGATGATGCGCACCTGCGGCGTATCCACGTTCTGCTCGCCCCAGTCATCTTCCGGGCCGCGGTTGATTACGTCCCAACGGAGGTAGTTCACGGGGATCACCTGCGGCGGCACCTTGGGAAGATTGGGAGACGGCCAGTCTACTTTCCAACTACTCCCTTGGTGCTCCACTTTCAAGTCGCGGACGTCATCGATTGGGCCCACCGCCGTCGACCAATGCAAGTTGGCACGAACCACCGCTTGCTCGCTGGCAGCATGAATTGGCCAAACATCGAATCCTTCCAACGAAGAATACGTCCGCAAGCTACGATAGCTGCCGGAAAGATCGCGTTCGAATGCGCTTCGGTCGATATCTTTGTTGTTTGCAAGTCGCGCATAGGCTCGATCCCAGTTGTGCGACTGCACATCTGCCAGTAGAGCCTGTACCGCTTCGGTAGGCGTGGAAGCCGATCTGATCTCGGCCCGTGCCAGGCCGCCCGAGGTTACCCACCCCACGGCCACGAATAGTAGAGTGACCGCAAAAATTAGGAGAGCCAGAAGGTATCTCATCAGTGGGCCTCCCGCGCGTACATCGGTACTTCGGCCGGGGTAGAGGACGGCACAATTTCCAGAGAGCTCACGCGGTCCGGAACTAACAGCCACAACAAAATTGCAAAGAAGCTACACCCTATCGGAAGAATGCCCCAGAGCAGACCTTCCCAGGGAGCAGGTATCGCGTCCGACTCAATCTTGCGCGCAGGTGGAACATCTTCTTTGGACCAGACTGTAACCAGGCCATTGTCAAAGGTCTCAATCTTTCGCCAGCCTGCGAAGGCCAGCAGCGGATCGTAGTACGCATCATGAACGAAGATGTATTTCAGTCCGTACCTATTAGCGTGCTTTAGCATCGCCCGCAGCGATTCCATACCTGCCCGTCCGAAAAACTTGGCGCTGGTAAGTTGAGCCGCACCGTACTGCGTCATCTCGGGCAGCAGCCTGGCTGAGTTGTATTCACCATCGACGCTGTTCGCAGTCGTGTAAGTAGAAACCTTGGGCAAAGCGTTACCAAACCCGAGCGTGATGTAACGATACTTATCGTGTCCGTCACGATTCAGGAAAGAGACCACTGAATCCACGTTCATCCCACCGATGGTTTTAAACGGACTGAAGTACATCCAGCCCAGGGCCAACGCAAACGTGGCAATCGCGGCGATGCTGACGCCAATCGAGGCAAGCTTCGGGGCTCGATCCAGGAGTTCCTCAACCAACAGCCCAACAATGGGAAGGGCCAGCAATGCGGCCAGCAAGGTGAATCGCTCGAAGGTGAGGATTTGAAAAGCTCGTCCCAGCAACAAGCGCGGAAGGGGAGTAGTTCCGCCCAGGCCAAAAATGAACGCGATCCAGAAGAAGATCAGCAACGGTCGCAAACGTGGCACCGAGGCGCCTCGAATCACGATGAATGGCAACGCCAGGATTAGCGCACCGTAAGGGACGATGAAGTAATTCATCCCATAATCGACATTGAGCAGGAAGTTCGACCGGCTGGCGTGAGGGATGGGAACCTGTTCAATTGGGTGTTGGAGAATCGAGATCCAGTAGGGCAGCAATACTATGGCAACACCGATCGCCGATAGTGCTGTGAAGACTGCTGCTCTTCCTAAAACCGCCAGGCCGCCGCCATCGCGCTCTGCGCGGCGGTCCATCCAGGCGAGCATTAGCACGGGCGCGGCAAACAATATCGCGCCGAACAACAGCGTCACGTGGTGAATCGAAGCTGCTACCAGAGTCAGCACCACGCCTTTCGCCAGAGCTCGCCCCCGCCCCCAACGCAACCACTCGTAAAAATAAGGCAGGGCCAGCAGGTAGAAGGGGGCTGAGACCGTGGTCGAGAGTTGGCCGGCTGAGTACACGAGGAACGCAACTGTCCCAAGAAACACGCTAAGCAACGCCGCGTAACTTGCGGCACGCTCACTGACCCACAATCGAGCGAAACGGAACACACCAACCGGCAGCAGCACCACGCCGATCAGTTGCACCAGCATATACGCCATGTTCAATCCGAAAATGAAAGACAAGATCGCAATCCACTGGTGTCCGAGTGGCGGATAGGTGGTTTGGGAAAATCCCGCGAACCATTGTTCATTCCACGGATTGAACCAGTGATGAGCGTAATGCGATGCGAAAAAGATGTGAAAGTTCGCGTCGTAAGTAGTCGTAGTCGGCAACTGCATGATCAGCAGCGGAGCGTGCACGACCAATGCGATGAGCACGATCGCGGCAAGCGGGATCGGCCGGCGGAAAAAGCTCGTATCCCTCTGATCCACGGACGCCTCCTGGTAAGTTGTTCAGCGACCTTTGGATTCCTGTTCTGCTTGGATGGTTTGCTGTGGATTCTGCAAGGGTTAGCCGATCTTAGGTCAGAGGTTGCCGGGGTTGCCCGGACGGCCTGGCAATGACCAACCGGAATTCTGGCAAAGGCATCAGAGCAGATGGAACCCGAGCGCAATTGTCTAATTGTGGCCCTAATGCGCTCGTACTTCATGCCATGAAAGCTTTGGGAACTCGATTCTCCGCCGCGCTGTGCTCCCTTATGCTGGCTGCCGCCGTTACTGCGTCCGGGCAGACGTTTGAGGTAAATCAGAATGGACAAGTGGCTACTGGGCAACCTAAGCAGTCACAGAAATCGCATGGCATGTCGCAAGTCTCTTCACCGTCGTCAAGTGGCATAGGTTGGGGCTCCAGTATTGAGGTAGCCCGTCAAGCCCGGGCCGCCCAGCAAGCGATAGATAGAGGCGATTATGCCTCAGCCGTCGCCTACGCCGAACGCGCCGCCAAGGCTGCCCCGCAAAACACAGACTTCTGGTTCCTGCTGGGCTACACGGCCCGGCTGGCCGGTCGCTACCAGACCTCCGTCGACGCCTACCAGCACGGCCTTAAGAATCAGCCAAGCTCCATCAACGGACTGTCCGGCCTGGCGCAGACCTACGCTCGGATGGGCCGTAATGACGACGCTAAGAAAACTGTGCTTCGGGTGCTAGCGGCAAATCCTAAGAGTCCCACTGAGCTGACCCTGGCGGGCGAACTATTTTTGACCTCTGACCCGCAACGTACCTTGGGACTACTACAGCGTGCCGACGCCCTGAAGCCATCCGCACGCACCGAACTTCTAATGGCGCGAGCCTACGTGCTGATGAAGCAGCCGGAAATGTCGAAGCAGATGTTGGAACGCGCCCGACGACGCGCTCCCCGTGATACTGATGTGGTGCGCGCCGTCGCGGGATTCTACCGCGATGCCAGGCAATACGATCTGGCGATCTCGACGTTGAAGTCTGCGCCATCCAAACCGCCGGCCCTGCTGGGGGAACTGGGCTACACCTATCAGTTAGCAGGTAAGAAGAAGGAAGCTGCGGATTCGTATGCGCAAGCGGCTGACGCGCAAAGCAAAGATATCGCCCTGCAACTTAGTGCCGCGCAAGCATTCGTGAATGCGGGAGATAGCGGCCGCGCCAACGATTTCCTAAAGCGGGCTGAGGGAATTGATCCCAACTATTACCGTCTGCATGCGGTGCGTGGGCAAATAGCCAGCTTGCAGAACCGTCCCCAAGACGCAATCCGCGAATACGAGCTTGCGCTCAGCAATGTACCGGAAGGAGTGCCCGAAGGGGTGCTCTATCCTGTTGAACTGCGGCTGAGTCTTTATCAGCTCTATCGCGATGATGGGGACTCTAATGCGGCGCAGCGACAGGTCAGTTTGGCCCAAGCCGCAATGCAGAATCTGGATTTCCAGGACGCAAACCGGCCGGAATTTCTTCGCCTCCGCGCCGCCCTGGAGGATGCCTCTGGACACTCCGGCGAGGCGGAAAAGGACCTGAAAGAGGCCCTCTCGCTAGATCCCTCCAGCGTTAATATCACGTTGAATTACGCCAATCTGTTGTGGAAACTGGAGAAGAAAGATCAATCGCTACAGATGTTCAATCGTGCGCTGAAGCTGGACCCCACGAACGCTTCGGCGCTGTCTTCGCTCGGCTACCTCACCCGCGATATGGGAGACCAAAAAGCTGCTGAAGACTACTTTACCCGCCTGGCTACGCTGTACCCGGATGACTATGTTCCCTATCTTGCGCTTGGAGACATGTACACAGCGTCGCGGCAGTTTGCCAAAGCTCAGAGCAATTATGAAAAAGCCCACAAACTGGCTCCCCGCAACCCTCTGGTGCTAGCTGGCGGCACCAATGCCGCTCTTGAAGCTCACGAGTTGCCCGTCGCAAAAAATTGGCTGGATCGCGCCGACGCCGACATGAACCAGTACCCTCAGTTGATGCGCGAGCACGAACGCTACCTTACTTTCAGCGGCAAGTATTTGGAATCCGCGCAATTGGGATACAAGGTGATACAGAAATTACCGCGCGATGCGGAAGCGCCGGTTTACCTGGCATACGATCTGCTCTTTCTGGGACGTTATGACGAAGCGAATACCATCGTTCGCCAGTATCAGAAGATTCTGCCCAAGGACAAAGATCTTCCCCTGATTGCTGGTTACATCCACGTGCACGACGGTTTGCTCCATGAGGCCGTAGCCGACTTCACAGAGGCGTTAGAGCACGATCCCAAGATGGCCACTGGGTATATGAATCGGGGATACGTACTCAATGATCTGAGACAAGCACCCAAAGCCGCAGCGGATTTCGAGAAGGCGCTCCAATTAAGGCCTGACTACGGCGAGGCGCACCTCGGGCTGGCTTATTCGTATCTGCAAATGAGGAAATCAAAGCCTGCCATTAAAGAAGCGAACGCGGCTGAAAAGATTCTGGGCGAATCAGTCACCATTCATCTGGCGCGCGCCGAGGCCTACCGCCAACAGGTGCTGCTGAATCAGGCCATTAAGGAATATGAAGCGGCAATCCAATTCGCTCCCTCCGACATCAGAACGCGTTTGGCGCTCGCCGATGCGCAATACCGGCTGCATCGCTACGGCGACTCCATTAATACTCTGCAAGCCGCGCTCCAGCTCTCGCCCAACGATCCTGTGATATACGCGCAGATGGCGCATTGCTATGCCAGGATGGGGGAGCGGGAAAACACCATGCACGCAATTGGAGAAGCAGAGCGGATTGGTGGAGATTCAGACCGCATCCTCCTCGCCACTGGCGATGCGCTGCTGACGCTGGGTGATCGCAAGGCCGCTATGCAACGCTTTTCCCGAGCCCTGGATGTTGTGGGAGGAGATACCGTGGAAACGCGCCTGTCTCTGGCGCGATTGTTTGCAGGTGAAGGCCGGCTGGCGGAGGCGCGCGAGCAAGTGGCTCTTGGATTCGCCGAAGCGCGAATTGACAACACGGAGGATATTACACCCGAGCACCTGCTGAAGGCCGCCGATGTTTTTATGTCCATCCATGACTTCGAGCTGGCCAAAAAATATTTCGAGCGCGCCGAAACTGAAGGAGCCGATCAGCAAGTTGTCGCGGTCGGTTTGGCCAACGCTTACCTTGCACAAGGCCAAACCTCCAGCGCGGAAGCCCAATTAGCCAGCCTGGGCAACGATTCGGATAACGAGCAGAACTACGATTACCTGGTAGCCAAGGCTAACGTGTACCGCCAACAGCAGGATACAGTTCATGCCTTGTCGTTTTACGCCCGCGCTAATGACATGAATGCCGCAGATGAAGCGGCACAGCGCGCCGAATTCGATCTCGCAAGTCAAGAAGGGCGGCAGATAAAGCCCAATGTCGGCGTGGTTTCTGACATTTCACTGAGCCCAATTTTTGAGGACATAAATATCTACACCCTGGATGCGAAACTGCTGACGAATCCCTTGCTGGGCGCGACTGGCACACTGCTACCTCCGCCCCGCTCCTCATTCGAAAGCCTGGGCATTGCCCACTTCAAGGCTCGTCTTCAAAGCTGGCCCGTAATCAGCGGATTTGTAGAGGAACGCAACGCTCGCGGGAGCATTTCCATTCCAAGTCAATTGCTCATTCAGGACCGCAATACTTACGACACCACGTTCAATGGCGCCATTAACCCGCTTCTCCATATCGGGAACGCGACCTTTACATTCACTCCAGGACTGCAGTTCACCATTCGTCGCGACACGATTTCGCCCTTCGCCATGAACCAGAACCTGTTTCGCCAATTCTTATATATATCGAGCAACTCGATCGGGAACTGGTTGTCAATTTCGGCCAGGGGGATTCGCGAAGCTGGTCCGTTCACCGAACAAAACCTGCACTCTCGCGACGCCTCGGCGTTGCTCGAGTTCACCGTCGGCCGTCCTTGGGGAAGCACTGAGCTATTGGCAGGCTACGGCGCCCGAGACGTCCTTTTCCGTCCGTTGATAAGGGAATATTTCACGACCAGCAGTTACGTCGGCGTACAGCACAGATTTGGTTCCAACTTGAGGGTCGCAATGCTGGCCGAATATCTACGTTCGTGGCGAGTAAAGGACCTTCAGTTTGCCATAGCGGAAGCCGTTCGTCCGGGTGTCCGCTTCGACTACCAGCCCAACAGCCGTTGGAGCGTGCAGGGTTCTTTCCTCATGTCCAGAGGGCAGGGATTCCACACCTACGACAACGTGCAAAACGAGTTTCTGGTCTCTTACGTAAAGCCTATGCGAGGAGCAGTGAACGACGGTACGGGAGAGACCCCGGTTTCCTACCCATTACGTTTCTCGTTCGGATTGCAGCAGCAGACTTTCTACGATTTTCCGGGCGGCGGCAGAACTACCGTTCTTCCAGTGATCCGGCTGACATTGTTTTAGCGTGAAAGTAATTGAGACGTCCGCAGTTTTAAAAACCGTGCCCTCCCTCACCCAGCGACCAAGGGACTTGTACCTAGAGCTTGACTGAATGACGATGAACACTATCAAGGCGCCCTCATTGCGAGCACCGCAAATTGGCCAGGAAGGTTCACTGGCGGTCGCACCATTGGGCTCTTCTGGCGCTCTGCGTGCCCGGCTCCTCGGTGGCAGCATGGTCATGCTCATCAGTTCTGCCATGGTGGGCGGCATCAATCTGCTCTACAACATCCTGATTGCGCGCTGGCTCGGAGCTGTACAGTTCGGCCACGCGGCCGCTGTATACACGCTGCTGATGTTGTTGTCGTCCGTTACCCTGGCTTTCCAGCTTGTCTGTTCCAAGTTCGTGGCGCAGAGCGAGGCCTTGGAGGCCAAAGCCGGAGTCTACGTCAGTCTCCATCGTAGCTCGTGGAAAGTCGGCACCATCCTGGGAGTGCTGCTGGTGTTGGCCAGCAGCGCAGTATCCAGCTACCTCAAGCTGCCAACTCGTACCTACATCATTCTGCTGGGCGTCGGAACTGCCCTTTATGTTCCTCTTGGCGTAAGACGTGGTCTGCTGCAGGGCATGTACGATTTCCGGCGCCTGGCCGAGAACTTTGTCGTAGAAGTTCTGGTCAAACTGGTCGGTGCAATCTTGCTGTTGGTGCTGGGATGGGGCGTGACTGGGGTGATTGCAGCGGTCACAGCCTCGCTCGGTGTCGCTTATCTTATGGCGTATCCGCAGAAAGATCTGCGGGTAGCGACCAAGCCCGATCTACCAGCCTCCTTCTGGGAAGGAATGCAGGCGGCGGTGTTTTTTGTCGGCCAGGTCATTATCAATAACGTCGATATAGTTCTGGTAAAGCACTTCTTCTCCGCAGGCGAAGCTGGTCTCTATGCCGCCGTGGCTCTAGTGGGACGTGTAGTGTACATGTTGTCCTGGTCGGTTGTGAGCAGCATGTTCCCGGTCTCGGCCGGCGCCCGGAGCGACGAGCGGGGCGGTCGCATGGTGTTGACCACAACTTTTCTGCTGGTGCTCCTGATCACGACACTTTTCTTGTTCGGACTGTGGCTGGCGCCGAATGCACTCTGGAAATTCCTGCTGGGTGCGGGTTTCCCGCCTCTGGGCGGGAGAAGTCCTTACACATCGTTGCTTCTGTTGTATGCCGCAGCCACTGGGGTCTACTCTCTGGCCGTCGTACTCATGACTTATGAGATGTCTCGTAAGATTGTGAATGTGGGCTGGCTGCAACTGGGGATGAGCGGGGCCGTGGTGCTCGGAATTTACACGTTCCACAAGAACTTGCACCAGGTCATTGCGGTGCAGTTGATCCTGATGATTGCCCTGCTGCTTACCGTGGCAGCACCACTGTTCCGGTCTCGCTCTTCCTTGACGGAGATTCAGGTTATCGGGAACATGACCAGAATTCGACGGGTCTCAAAGGAAGAGGTTATTGCTGAGTTTCTGAAAAATGAATTCTACGAGAAGCAATACGATGGTTACCGGGACAAGCTTGGACATCTCGTATATCAGCCTAATCTAACGAGCGATCAGGAAAACGAATTAAGGCGTGCCCTGCTCGACCGTCGTCGGGGAAAGCTCTGGCGAGAACTTCCCGCCGATACCGACTGGTGGCAGGTGGAGTTGAGCCCGGAGGACTTGGGACGCATACGCGTGTTTCCCAGATCTCAATGGCTCAGAGTCGCCAAGGGCAGTTTCAACCTGTTCGAAGTAGTGGAATTACTCCGCGGGCGAATCACTTCCGGCAAAAGCGGCGGATTCATCTCGAAGATACGCGCCCTGAGTCAGCATTTGCCGGAATCAGTAACGCCAAGCTCGGTCCTTTTGATCGGGATCGACCAGAACGGCCCCCTGACCATCATCGAGGGCAATCATCGAGTGGCTGCTGCGATGCTGGTTTCGCCTGATCTGGCGCTCTCGCGTTTCCGCTTTTTTTGTGGATTTTCTCCTCGCATGACAGAATGCTGCTGGTACCACACGGATATTTCAACCCTCTGGCGCTACGGAGTAAATCGGCTGAAATACCTGCGGCACGACCATGACCGTATGATCGAGCGCATGTTGAGGAATACTTCGAAATACCCCGACCTGGCATAGCTCTGCGCCGGCTTGTGCGTCCAATCACATCAACCAGCATGCTGCTCCATATTGTTGATAAACTATCAACACGTGTTGTGATTCGAAGTCTCTTGATCTCCTGCCATATTCCCGGATGGGTGGGAGTTCCTGTGGCAAACGTACGCTAAATACTTGCACTAACTATGACCGGTAAACGCACATTATTTGACAAGGTATGGGACGCGCATGTGGTGGCCGAACCGCTGGGGCGTCCGCCTCTTCTTTATATCGATCTGCATCTGGTACATGAAGTAACTTCGCCCCAGGCATTTGATGGATTGCGCGCCGCAGGCCGCCGGGTGCGCCAACCGCTGCGCACCGTGGCGACTGTGGACCACAACATTCCGACCGCCCCGCGCGGCACTCCAATCTCTGACCCCATCGCCGCATTACAGATTCAGGCGCTGCAGAAAAATTGCCTCGAATTCGGGATTCCGCTCTTTGACATGGATTCGGTAGACCAGGGAATTGTGCACGTGATTGGGCCGGAGTTAGGACTGACGCAACCGGGCATGACGATCGTATGCGGCGACAGCCACACCAGTACTCATGGAGCTTTCGGCGCGCTGGCGTTTGGCATCGGTACCTCAGAAGTGGAGCACGTACTGGCTACGCAATGCCTGCCGCAGCGCAGGCCGAAAACCATGCTCATTGAGATCAAGGGCAGATTGGCCAAAGGAGTCACTGCAAAGGATTTGGCGCTCGGCATCATCGGCCAGATCGGGACTGCTGGGGCTACTGGACACGTCATTGAATACGCCGGCGAGGCGGTCCGCGGCCTTTCGATGGAAGGCCGCATGACGCTCTGCAACATGAGTATTGAAGCCGGTGCACGGGCGGGAATGGTGGCTCCCGATGAAATCACGTTCGAATATGTGAAGGGTCGGCGATACTCGCCACGAAATGGCGAATGGGAGAGGTCGGTGGAGCACTGGCGTACGCTGCCAAGCGATGCTGGCGCGCGCTTCGATGCTGGGATGGAGATCGATGCCGCGAAACTTGCGCCATTTGTTACCTGGGGAACGAATCCCAGCATGGTGGTTCCGGTGACCGGCCGGGTTCCAGAGCTCGGCAATGGCGCAGATCATCGAGCGATCGAGCACGCGCTGAAATATATGGATCTCGAGCCGGGCACGCCCATCGAACAGATTTCTGTGGACCGCGTTTTTATTGGATCGTGCACCAATTCGCGGCTTGAGGACCTGCGCGCCGCCGCCAGAGTGGCGAAGGGTTACCGGGTCAATCCAAAGGTCAGAGCGATGGTGGTGCCAGGGTCGCAGGCAGTGAAACACGCTGCCGAAAAAGAAGGGTTACACAAGATATTTGTTGACGCGGGGTTCGAGTGGCGGGAGTCCGGCTGTTCGATGTGCCTGGGCATGAATCCGGATATTCTGCAACCGGGAGAACGCTGCGCGTCCACCAGCAACCGTAACTTCGAAGGCCGCCAGGGGCGAGGCGGCCGTACTCACCTGGTGAGTCCGATGATGGCTGCTGCCGCGGCGATTGCCGGGCACTTTACCGATATCCGCAACTGGCGTTTTCAAGACATAAATTATGAAGCCGTTTCGCCTACATAAAGGTCGCGTCGCGCCATTGGATCGCGACAACGTTGATACCGACCAGATTATTCCCAAGCAGTTTCTGAAGCGTATCGAGCGCACCGGCTTTGGCGAGTTTCTGTTTTACGACTGGCGCCGGTCTGCCGGAGAACAGCCTTTTGTGCTGGACGATCTTAAATATAAAGGTTCCAGTATTCTGGTGACGGGGAAGAACTTTGGTTGCGGTTCGTCGCGTGAGCACGCCGTGTGGGCATTGGCAGATTTCGGCTTTTGCGTGGTGATTGCGCCGTCCTTCGCAGACATCTTCGCCAGCAACAGCGTGAAGAACGGATTTTTGCCTGTCACTCTACAGGAGGCAGAAGTCGCGGAGATCATCCTTCGGGCGCGGGAAAAGGACGATTATCAGCTCACCATTGATCTCGAGCAACGGAAGGTCCAGGACGAGCACGGCTTCTCTGCAACTTTTCAGATCGATGATTTCACGCGGCAGTGCCTGTTGGAAGGATTGGATGATATTGGACTCACGCTGCAGCATGAGTCTGAATTATCCAGTTACGAGAGTAGCCATCCCGTTTTGCAGAACATGCTAAATCTAAAGCTCGCAATTCCGAACATAACCCGCTAATATCTCCGACCCGCTCCCCTAGGCACCCAACAGACTGTACATGAGGACCGAAAGCACGATAAGCGTGAAGATGACGTACATGCGGTCCTTTTCTAGAGCGAACGCAAACACCGAGAAGGCAACTCTGACTACGGGCGTCGCTATCAGCAGCAGAACTCCAAGTTGAATGATGCCGCGAGCGTGTCCCTCTCTGGTGTTTTTCAGTATTCCGCGCACATGCCGCAGATCGGTCGGCTCTCCACGAAAAATGCGGTAGTCGGCGGGCGCCTCTCCGTGACGGACCAGATAGAGTATTGCTCCCGCCGAGACGACCATAGCGGCAAGCAGAACTCCCGCACGTAAGAGATTCCCGATGATCTCTTCTGTCTTCTGATCGGTCCATTTGGCCCAAATCGTCATTAGATCTTTCCCGAAAGCCCTTTGTAGATCATCTCAACACCGAGGATGGCGATCACTACTGCAAAAACCAAACGCAGTGAGCGGGTTTGAGCCTTTACCAGAACCCGCGTACCCAATAGAGATCCGGCCAATACGCCCAACATGACAGGCATCGCCAGTCCAGGATCGATGTAACCGCGTCGTAGGTATACGCCTGCGCTGGCTGCGGCGGTAACACCGATCATGAAGTTGCTAGTGGTGGTGGAGACTTTGAAGGGGATTCTCATGGCCTGGTCCATTGCCAAAACTTTCACGGCTCCCGATCCAATCCCCAACAATCCGGAAAGCGTGCCTGCTCCGAACATCAAGCCGAATCCGGCAGGAACTCTACGCACAAAATAATGCCGGACGCCGTTGGGAGTCGGAAAGCTCCCATTTAGCTTCAACCGGGTTGCCAGCGGGTCTGGTTCTTCGTTAGCGGGTGGCAACGGCCGGGTTCGACTGGAAAGATAGGCGGAATACAGTAAAACGAGGCCAAAAACGATTGCCAGTGCAGGAGCCGGTATTCTGGTCGCCAAAAATGCTCCACAAAGCGCACCCAGGGTGGTGGCGATTTCCAAAAACATGCCTACCCGAATATTGGTAAATCCTTCTTTCACATACGCCGCAGCGGCTCCGGAAGATGTCGCAATGACTGCAACCAGCGACGCACCGATGGCATAACGAATGTCGACTTTGAACAGAATAGCCAGCAAGGGGACCAGCACGACTCCGCCGCCTAGCCCGGTGAGTGCCCCCAGGAAGCCGGCAACCAACGAGCCAGCCGCTACCAACAGGGTGAAAACCAACACACTCATCGGGCCCTCCGCACTCACAGTGTGCCATACGCGACTTCGAACGAAACATTGTTGTCTGCCAAGCGCCGTTATATTCTCGGGACGTGCTCCGCTTCCATGCACCTGGTAGGTCGCCAACCGCTGGCCTGATTCTTGGCCTCATCATTACCTTGGCCGCGGTGGTGGCTTATTCGTGGTACATCACGCGGCAGATTTCCGGCCTGCGCGAACTACAGAACGACCTCGTTGATCGGAACCGCAAGGACTCACTTCAACTGCTGCGGATTCAGAATGACCTGAATTCCCTTGGGCTGGCAATGCGAGACATGCTAGACAATGACGAGCCCTATCCGCTCACCGCCTGGTCAGCACAGTTTCAGCGAATCAGAAGCGACCTGGATGATGCCCTGCGGCGCGAAGAGCAACTCGCGGTTGCACGCCAAACCCCGGAACAAAAGCAAGTCCTGAGAAACTCGCTGGCACAGTTTTGGGATGCAGTGGACCGTATGTTTCTGCTGGCGCAAAACGGCAAAGAGAAGGACGCGCGCGCGCAGATCCGCCTCTCGCTTCAGGCGCGGCAGGCGGCCTTGAGCACGGCGGTCTCACGACTGATGGTTCAGAACAGTGAAAGTGAGGAACAAGCGGCGCTGCGCATCCGTCAGATCTACGATCGCGTTCAACATCAGGTGTACGTCCTGCTGAGCGCGACACTTATCGCCATTTTCCTGACCAGCGTTTATCTTATTCGTTCTAACCGGCGGCTGTTCGCGCAACTGGCTGCCCTTTCCGAGCAGCGGAGTGAACTGGCGCAAAAATTGATTTCTACGCAAGAGTCTACCTTGCGCTACATCTCGCGCGAACTGCACGATGAATTTGGCCAGATTCTAACCGCCATTGGGTCGATGCTGAGTCGAGCCGGCAACCAGTCGCCGGAAGGATCTCCGATACGAACCGAACTGCGCGAGGTGTGTGAAATCGCGCAAAATACGCTGGAAAATGTTCGCAGTCTTTCGCAAGCGTTACACCCAGTAATGCTCGATGAATCGGGGCTGGAGAGCACTCTTGATTGGTACATTCCGATGGTAGAAAGGCAGACCGGAATTGCCATATCCTATAAAAAGATTGGAGCACCGTTCCCGGTGAACGGCAATTCTGCGGTTCACGTGTATCGTGTCTTGCAGGAAGCTCTTAATAATGTAGCGCGCCATTCGGGAGCGCGCGAGGCTTTGGTGCGGCTGCAGTTCTTGGCCGATACACTGCAACTTGAAGTGGAAGACCACGGCTCAGGATTTGTGGCGCACTCATCCAAACAGGGGATTGGGCTTGTCGCCATGCGAGAACGCGCAGAATTGTTACGCGGCGCCATTGAGTTCCTAAAACCGCCGGAAGGCGGCACACTCGTTCGGTTGAGAATTCCACGAGATATGCCGGATTCGCATGTCACCTAAAATTTCTGTGCTGCTTGTCGATGATCACGGTCTGGTGCGGCGCGGCTTTAGGCGCATGCTGCAAGACGAGCCGGATATTACAGTGGTCGGTGAAGCCAGCGATGGTCCAGAGGCAATCCGCTTGGCTGAGCAACTTCGACCTCGGATCATCGTCATGGATTGCGCCTTGCCTGGAATGCGCGGCCTGGAAGCCATGCGCCGTATTATTGAGACGTGCCCAGAAAGTTCTGTGCTGATGCTGAGCATGCATACCGAAGAGACCTTAGTGCGCCAGGCACTGGATTCCGGTGCTCGCGGATACATTCTGAAAAATGCCATAGATTTGGAGCTAGGGACAGCAATACGAAAAGTCATGGCAGGCGAGATTGTGCTTGATCCGCAACTCGCCCGACCGGCGGTCTTGAAAGGCGAGCGGAATTACGGCCTCACGGTCCGCGAGCTGGAAATTCTGCAACTTATTGTTGACGGCAAGTCAAACAAAGAAATCGCGGCGCAGCTTGAACTCAGCGCAAACACGGTGGCCGTCCATCGCGCCAATATCATGGATGCGCTCGGGATTCACAAAACCGCTGAGCTCGTCGTCTACGCCATCCGCAACGGCTTGGTGAACCTTCCGTGAATCGCAGGTCTTTCTTAGTAGGAATAGCAGGATTGGCATCGGCTTCAGCGTTGCCGCGGCTTGATGGCTGGGCACCCACGTCGCCCACCGCAGGATTCGGGCTGGTTGATGTCACTTTACAAGCGGGCATTCAGTTTCATCACAATAGCGGCGCGTACGGCGGCAAGTTGCTGCCCGAAACTTTAGGCTCCGGTTGCGCATTCCTCGATTACGACGGCGACGGTTGGCAAGACATTATCCTTATTAATGGAATGGATTGGCCCGGGCACAAGCGCCAACGAACCACTCTCCGCCTGTATCGAAACAACCGCAACGGCACGTTCTCAGACGTGACACGCAAGGCCGGGCTCGATGTTGAGGTATACGGCATGGGCGTGGCGGTCGGAGATTACAACAATGATGGATTTCCCGACATTCTGGTCACCTCTGTCGGGCAGAATCGTCTGTTTAGAAATACCGGGAAGGGAACGTTTCTGGAAGTTACGCGCTCCAGCGGATTGGCTGGCAGGCAAGGCTTCAGCACTTCAGCGTTGTGGTTCGATTTCGATCGCGATGGCCTGCTCGACTTGTTTGTTTGTAACTACGTGAAGTGGTCTCCCGAGCATGACGTATTTTGCAGCCTGGACGCGAAGCACAAATCGTACTGCACTCCCGAAGCCTATCGCGGCGAAACATGTTGGCTATTTCGCAACCGTGGCGACGGAACCTTTGAAGATGTCACCGCAAAGAGCGGCCTCTTCGACAGCAGTTCGAAGTCCTTGGGCGCGGCCATCGTTGATTACGACCGCGACGGATGGCCTGATTTGCTGGTGGCCAACGACACGCAGCCCAACAAGCTATATCGCAACATGCACGATGGCACTTTCAAGGATGTTGCCGTTGAGGCAGGTATCGCATTCAGCGCTGAAGGCAAGGCTCGCGCCGGCATGGGCGTAGATGTGGCAGATTTCAACAACTCAGGTACCGTCGGCGTGGCGATTACGAACTTCGATAACGAGATGACCGGCCTATATCGCGCAGTGGGTAATGGTATTTATGAAGACGTTTCCATGCAGGCTGGCATCGGCCTCGCATCGAAGAACAGTCTGGGATTCGGATGCGCCTTCCTCGATGGCAACCTCGATGGCGCACTTGACCTGCTGGTGGCAAATGGCCACATTGACGAAACGGTGCGCAATATTCGCGGCAATGTCGGTTATGCGCAGCCGCCGCAATTTTTTCTGAACGACGGGAAAGGAAAGTTTCGCGACGTTGCATCTGAGTTGGGTACGGAGTTCAACCAACCCAAAGTCGGTAGGGGCCTGGCGTATGGCGACTTCGATCGTGATGGCGATCTTGACATTCTGATGACCACCAACAACGGGCCCGCTTTTCTATTTCGCAACGATCAATCTTCAGGGAACAAGAGCATCCGTTTCCGTTTGGTGGGCACGAAATCCAATCACGATGCGATCGGTGCTGCGGTGCGAATATTCCACGGCGGAGGAGCCCAATTACGGTTAGTTAAGAGCGGATCCAGTTATCTCTCGCAATCAGAATTGCCAGTTACATTTGGTCTGGGGCGTCAAGATGGTATTGAGCGTGCGGTTATAAACTGGCCCAGCGGCAGAGTGGAGGAGTTCAAAAGCCTTGCGGCAGGTCGAACTTACGAATGCGTCGAAGGCAAGGGTATTACCCCACTAACGGGGTTCTAGTATGTTTAAACTATTGTCCCCGTTATCCGTGCTGTGTAAAGTGACCTCAATTTATTTGTCCTCAGTTGCGAACTAACCTCCGCGCCTCGAGGACCCGGACTGTAACTGCCGGATGCGGCCACCCACTCACGGTTTCAGGCTGCGCCGGCAGTTTACGTTTGCTTCACGCCGTCGAACGCTAGATTTAGCATTTCCTTACAAGGAGACCTGCTATGAATTTCCGGTCAATGCCGTTGAACGTTGTTGTCCTATGCGCAGTCGTCGCGATCGCTGTTATGGGAGGGAGTGCGGCAGGCAAGGCAGTCATTATGAAAGGCTATGTTCTGGATTCCGCCTGTGCTTTCACCAAGAATCTCGATAAACCGATCAGCAGAGACTGTGCTCTAGCATGTGCGAAGGCTGGTTCACCGCTAGTGATTCTTACCGACGACGGCACCATTTACTGGCCTATCTCGAACACAACGCCGGCAACGGGCCAGAACGAGAAATTGCTCCCATTCGCGGGACAGAAAGTTACTGCCACTGGTAGCGTCTTCGAGCGAGGCGGATCGCGGGCGCTGGTCATCGACAAGATCGAAGCCTTGCCCGCCGCCAAATAACTGTTCTCGGATAGGGCGACTCTCGTTCTTATCTGCGTCGTTCCGATCGCGGCTCCACGAGTTTAAGCAGGCCGAAGTGTTCGGGGACGTGAAAGGTGTCGCTCATCGTGGGTTGCCAGACAATCAGTTTGCGATCTGGCGCCTGCCCTTGACATCGGAACAGGTTGATGCGGAACGTATTACCTTCTTTTGGCGGACGGGAATCGATGGCCGCCAAAGGAATGCGCATCGCACCGTACCAGATATTCGCAGCGCGATCGATGCGCGCCGCAACTTGGAATCCTGAGTTCCACTTCCAACCTTCTTCGTGATGCGGCTTGTCCAGGTCGATGTCGAGGTCTACCCACTCGCCTTGTGGCGACAATTCGAACTCCTTATAGTGGCGAATATTTTGGAAGTCTGATCCGATGAAAACTTCTGCCACGTCCCAGTCCCAGAGCTGAAAGGTTTCTGTCGAAGCACTCGGTTCCGGCTTAAGGTTCAGTTTCTCGTAGGGACAGATGAACAAGAAATACAGATTGTTTTTGCTCCAGCGTGAGCGTATTTCGGTGCGGTAACGGGGAAGCGGCTTCCCGTAAGTGTCCTTTTCAGCATAAACCGGACGACCGCCACGCCAGAATGATGAATCAGAATCGGTAGAGAGAGCGACGTCTTCATCCGCTTTGGTGCTCTCGATTAAGCTATTGTCGGCAGCCATCGCAACGGCTCCTAACAGCATTAGCACTATGCAAACTCGAACTAATCGATTCATTCGGATGCTCCAACAAAAAACCTCATCTTGCCGAAGAACCTCTTTACAGCAAGGCTCAGGCTAATGACAGACACTCCGTATTTCTTCCACAGTATGTTTTGAGGAGGCAGAGGCCAAGAATGGTCCCAGCCCTTTTGCCGTGAAAGGCAGGCTTGCAACAGGATCGCCCAGATGATTCACCGTGTCTAGCGCTGGCGCGCACTGGCGCTGAGCAGCCATCGCTTTGGCACGCTTGAGCTTCAGTTCGATATAAATCTGACGCACGTTGGCGCCGCCTTCCTCGCGGGGGAAGAATCGATTCGCAAGCAGGTGTTCAGCCTGATCGAATTCTCCCGTTTCGCTCAGCAGCCCTACCAGCCGGAAAACGAGAGCAGCGGGGGCGGACTGCAATTCGGGGAAGCTCTGGAGGGCGCGCGCCCTTTCGCGGACCGGGCGTCCGGCTTTGCCCATTGCTTCCTCTAGTCCGAGATAAATGTCGACATTATGAGGATCGTAATTCATTCCGTCGCGGAAGATCTCAATCGCGCGCTCCGTTGATCCTCCGGATTGCAGGACCGCATACCCCATATTGCGGTGCAGAGTCGGAATAGCTGGTTTTATGCGGCGCGCGGCGTCCCATTCTTGTAGCGCCGGACCGGTTTCTGCTCCTGAGAGGTAAAGCGAGCCCAGCAGAAAGTGCGCGGTGGCATCATTCGGATTGATTTCGATAGCGCGGCGCAATACCGGAAATGATTCCGCCCGGTTAGAAAAAACATAGCGTGTCGGCATGCGGGAGGCAGCGTCGAAGTCGGCCCGGCCGTCTTTGCCGAGGGCATAGCGGCAAAAGCCGCGGTAGTAGGCGATCAGAGGATAGGAGCTGGGGTGGAGCACGCCAGGCTCACTCACGACTTGCGGGCCGGAGGGATACTGCCGAGAGAGCACATCGAGGGCATCTTCATATAGACCAGAGCGCATATAATCGGCAGAAATCTCGAGTATGCGCTCGGGATCGCCGGCGAGATGCGCCAGCAGGTCTGGGTCGCTCTCGCCCAGCCGCATAGCTTCATAACGAAGAAAAGAACTAATTGGGTCCTTCTGCCTCCACAACGCCAGGCGCTTCGTGGCCTCGGTCTTACGTCCTACCGCGCGCAAAAACGCAACCTCAAGGGCGCCCATGCGATCCAGGTCTGGCCGGTTGCTGACAGCTTCCTGGATCATGCTCAGTGCTCGCTTGCGATCGCCGGTGCGTGCTTCCAATTCGGCTAATTTCATCATCGCAGGCGCGTAATAGCTACCAGACTGCTGCGCGAACTCCCATTGGATGCGAGCTGCCTGGTCGTCGCCTTCGGCGGCCAAAGCCAGGCCCAGGTAATAGGCGGTTTCGTGATCGCTGCTCACCCAAGCCAGCGCCTTGGAAAGATGCTGCGCTGCGAGCCCATACTGCTTGAGAATCTCTTCAAGACGCCCAGCCGCCCGGTTCAGAGCGACACTCTCCGGAAAGCGCGCGAGCCCGTGCTGATACGTGGTGAGCGCGACCGGCAGTTCCCCATTGCTCTCTTCGTCCGTGCCTGCCGCCAGGAAGTCGTCGGCCCCACGATTCGCTTCTGCCGGATATTCATGCGACGGTTGTTTCCCTGTATGGACCTTGTCATGACTGACGAAGTCGTACTTGCGCTCAGTCTGCCGCAGAAGCAATTCGCCAGACGAATCCCGTAGTTCGACCGTGTAAATTGTATTTGCGGCAAGGCCGGAAAACGTCTTGCGAAAGGTATTCTTCGGAGATAGCGATTCGCATGCAGATGCAACCGTTCGCGCGCCGGCTAAAACGCTAAGCGATGCATCTGGCAATTCCCGAGTCACGTTGAGAATGGCCTCTATCGTCACGGCGCCCGCGCTTACGACCTGACGCTTGAGGTTAAGCACCGCCTCCGGATTTGCGCGAGAGACGTCGCCCAGTTCGCGAATGGGGATCCAGTATTCGGTGAAGGAGCGAGTCTCTTGCGGCTCCAGGAATCCGTATGTCTCCTGATCGCGGAACAGGCCAGCCTGGATTTCCACGTAGGCGCTGTTATTGTCCGACAAGGCTGTACGCCAATCCAGACCGTCCTCGTCACTGCCCCACGACCATATCTTCTTTGCAGGCAGGTCCAGAGGTGACGAATAATGAACGACCCCAGCCCGGGTGTGCGGATGATATACCGCCATATACGGTTCCCTGCTGCCGTAACTGAAGCGGGACACCGGACCGTACTTGTGATTGCCGACGATGCTCTGATCCACCCCCTCTGAATTCACCGGCCAGGTATCTATATCTGCGAACCCGTGCGCAGCGGTGAATTCCATGGGGTAGAGGATTCGACTGTCATCCCAGACCTGGACGCCTGCGTTGGTCCACCAGTAAAAGCGGTGACGTGTGTCGTCACGGTTATAAAGTGTAGTTTTCTGTTCGAGGTAAGCGCGGCCGGGCCGCAGTGTCAGTTGAACACGCCACTCCATGCCATAGGGCCGGTCGATATTGCCAGCCCAGACCGAAGCGCCGCCATCCGGTTCGCGCGTCATGGCAAAGTTCACAGGAGAAACCGTCATCCAATTGTGCGAGACCGGAAAGTTGAATTCGATCCCGAGTGCCGCCCACATGCCGCGGTAGGCAATGCGAGCGAACTTGATGGTGGGGTTCGCATAAAACATCGACGTGCCGTTGATCTTATCGATGCACGTATAGAGATGGCCTCCAAGATCGGGTAGCACTGTGCACTTCAAATATTCGTTTTCCAGATTGAGGGTCCGCCACGTCCGCGGCACGTGACGGTCCACCAAATTGTGGCGCAGCGTGTAGGGATAGTTGTGGAACCTGCCGGTGTTGAAAAGGTCGAAGGGCGGATTCGGGTCGGGCAGCCCTTCTTCGGAAGTGGGAATGATCTGCGAGTCCTGCCAAACTCGCACTCGCGATGGCTCGGGAGCAGCGTTTTCGCCCCGCAGGTCGACGCTTAAGAATGTGAACCCCAGAGCTGCAAGACAGGCTATGCAAGCGACTTTTCGCCTCTTCGAGTAGGCGATTTCTACCGCGAACTTCGCAATAATCCTCAATACTGTGAACGCCCCAAGCTCGGGATGCGTTATCCCCATTTGCCCTTGCCCTCGACAATCGTAATGTAGCGGTTGACAGGTAGCTCAGTGAAGCGCTCCACTGCGCCACCGGGCTGCGGCCACTTTATTTCCAGCCAGTCAATCTTGGGTCGCTTGCCGATGCCGAGCACTATACGTGGGTCATGCGAGGATAAGTAACTTCCTCCTCCCACTTTCATCCTGCTTCTCTTCAAATCTCCCGCCTGGTAATTGATTCGGGCGCCAATCGCGTCGGGATTCGATTTCTTCCCTACGAGACGTATGCCCAGCCAATGGTTTTGACTTCCAACGTTATTGCGCAGGAGCATAGGGGCGCCGTCGTTTACGGAAACCAGGACATCCACGGCACCGTCGTTGTCGAAATCTCCAATGGCCATGCCACGAGCTGAGAGGGGCTTTGCGAATGCCGGACCGCTCTCCGCACTTACATTCTGAAAGCTCTTGCCCGTATTTCGGAAAAGCATGAGCGGCTCTTGATACTTCACCTGATTATGCAGACTTTCAATGAGGTCATCTGGATTGCCATTAGCCAGAAACAGATCGAGGTTGCCGTCGTTGTCGTAGTCGAAAAATTTCAGACCCCAGCCACTCATTAGGCGAGTTGCTGCGCCGATGCCTGTTGGTCCAGCCAGATCATCAAAGGTTTCGTCGTGATTGTTCTGGTAGATGGAAAACATCTCACGATCTATATTCGCTACGAACAGGTCCATCCATCCATCTTCGTTGAAATCGGCCGAATCTACTCCCATGCCGGAGCGCGCCCGCCCGTCGGCACTATAGGCAACGCCCGCCTGGGTAGCAATTTCTTCGAAACGACCCTGCCCTACGTTCTTAAAGAGAAAGTTGGGCACTGTGTCATTACCAACAAACAGATCCAGAAGACCATCATTGTTGATGTCAGTCGCCACGGCTCCCCAGGCTTTCCCCGGATATTTTCCAATTCCCGACGCTTTGCTGACATCTGTAAAGGTCCCGTCGCCATTGTTGTGAAAAAGGCAGCTAGGCATGGGCTGGTAGAGGCGCGGAATGCAGTACCCATGCTTCCCTTCCTCGCCCGGACCACAAGATTTGTTTAGCGACTTGGAAAACTCCACGAATTGACAGACGAAGAGGTCGAGCCGCCCGTCATTGTCATAATCGAACCAGACGGCACTGGATGCCCATCCCGGAGCCGCCAGCCCCGCTTTCTCGGTTACGTCGGTGAAAGTGCCATCACCATTGTTGTGATACAGGATACTCCTGCCATATTGCGTAAGGTACAGGTCAGGAAACCCATCGCCATCGTAGTCGCCAACCGCCACCCCTTGACCAAAGCCGCCAGCTCCGACTCGGGCTGTCTCAGTGACATCGGTGAAGGTGCCGTCACGGCTATTGCGATATAGGGCGTTCCGTAATGGCGGGTTGGGATTGAGAAAATCACACTTCCCGCTGTTCACTAGATAGATGTCCATCCAGCCGTCGTTGTCGTAGTCGAGGAAAGCGCATCCCGCTCCGGTGGTTTCAGGCAAATATCTCTCAGGAGATTTTCCTGCGGTGTGCACCCAGGTGATGCCGCTAACCGCTGGTGAGATCTCACTGAACGGATAAACTGCATCAGGCAGGGCGCGCACAAATCGCGAGAGTCCGCTGAATGCGAGACTGCCTGCAATTCCCCGCAGAAAGCTGCGCCGCGAAAAACTCAGCAGTGACCTACTTTGCTGTGAAATGAGCCCGTCCACCTGAGTTATTGTTCTCGATGATAATTGTAAGTAGACAACGCGCGATTTCTTTGTGATTAGTTCGGATTTTCCGGTTGAGTGGCTTGCTGCGATTCCTGGCCTGGCCCACCCTTTTGTGTCATTTGGCGGTGAACGGCAAATTCCCTTTCTGCTTCCTGTTTGCGTCCAGCGCGGCTTAACGCAATGGCAAGATTATAGTGCGCTCCCGGGTTTTGAGGCTCCAGTTTGACGGCAGTTTCCAGCGGTGAAATTGCTTCTGAAAACTTCTTCGTAGAAATCAGCGCCGCGCCGAGGCCAAGAAATGCATCTCCGAAGCCGGCGTCCAGCTTGGTAGCGCGAGAGAAATGCGCAATCGCCTCAGGGAACTGACTCTCCTGGCGCGCCAATTCGCCCAGCACATATTCGGCGCCGGCATTCGAAGGATCAATCTCAAGTTCCTGCTGAAATTCCCGCTTCGCTTCTTCAGCAGCCGAAGGGGCCGGATCGGGCTTGGAGAGCAGCAGCCGGCCGAGAAGGAAATGAATTCCTGGCAAACGTGGATTCTGTTCTAGAACGAGCTTATATTCCTTCGCGGCCGCATCCCACTTCCCTTGCAGTTCGAGCGACTCGGCATTGAGCTTGTGCGCCTGGTAGGAGTTTGGGGCTCTCATCGCCAATTCCTGGGACGCCCGAGTCGAGAGGTCAGAATAAGTATGAACGGATATGTAGAGAACTTCAGGGTCATGCGGGAATTCGCGGTTCAGAAACCTAACGAACTCTATTGCCGCGTCTGGCTGATTCTCGGTCATGGCGCATCGTATGCCGGCGAAGCCAGCCTGGCGCTTGAGGTCCTTGTCCCCTGCCCGCAGCGTGGCCTTCTTCAGGAGTGGGAGCGCTTCCTTGCAGTGGCCGCCTTTGGCGAGAGTGATGCCTTGCTGGACGGAACTGGACGGCTCAGATATCGAAGCTCGCTTGGCAACCTGCCCAGATGCTTTGCAGAGCAGCCCAAAGAGGAGAGTAGAAATAAGAGCCGTGGGGAGATATTTGAACATAAAAAATGAGGCAGGCGCCATAGACGCCTGCCTCATCATACCGCGATCAGTAGTAGAGCTTCAGAGCAAACTGAATCACACGCGGGTCTTGCGCGCTGCCGGTGACCCCCATGTTTGTGCCCAATCCACCTCCCGGGGCATTCAGGTTTACCCGGTTGAAGGCGTTGAGGAAATCACTGCGGAACTGGAGCTTCACCCTCTCCGTGATGGTGAAGTTCTTCTGTAAGCTCAGATCTATATCCGCATAGCCGGGGCCACGGACCGGACCCTGCGCCGGGCAGTTGCCGAAGTTTCCCGTAGCGGGCGCCGAGTAAGGGGTGGGATCAAACCATTGATAACCGATGAACACTGGCTGGCTCGGGTTACTGTTGTCGAACGCTGGTCGGCGTCCAAAGACTCGCCCGGCGCCAGATCCGCAATCCGGACGAAGGCCTCGCGAATTGGTACCGGTGGGATCGTTGCCGAAATCATAGAGCGCTAGCGGGAAGCCAGAATGCCAGGACAGGATCGGGTCGATTGACCAACCGCCGGCAACCGCATCAACCACTTTGTTGGCATTGGCACCAAACCTCTTGCCGTGTCCGAAAGGAATTTCGTACACCGCATACGCACTCAGGACGTGCTTGGCGTCGTAGAAGCAATTGGCCCAGTCGGCGCCTGGCTGATAGAGGTTCTGGTAGTAGGGGTTGGCAGGATTTGCCTGCGCTCCCCAGTTGCCGTAATAGCCGCTGTTGTCGGTCATGCACTTGGAGAAAGTGTAAGCCGCCTGGTACTGCAAGCCGTTGGAATAGCGCTTCTGGAATACTGCCTGGAGTGCGTTATATTTCATGCTGCCAACGGAAGCCGTACCCGAGATTTGCGAGATATCGCTCTGGAACGTCGGGTTCCCGCTGAAGTAAATGCTGGGCGCGGTGCAGGGCGGCGTGGCGCAGGCGCTATTCGGGAGCAACTGCCTTTGTAGGTACGGCATGGGGACCATAAGATGAGTTCCGTGCTGTCCGACGTAGCCGACCTGGACCGTCGTGGTGTTCGATAACAACTGCTGCCACGTGATATTCCACTGGTCCGTGATGGCGGGCTGGACATTGGGGTCCCAGACGCGAACCAATGAGCCTGCAAACGGATCGCTGGCCGCACCCACCGGAGCCAATCCCTGATCCGTCGTCGTAGTCGGTAACGCTTGGTTGTTGTAGTTGACGAAGGTCTCAGCAGGGGTGAACGGTGGATTGATTGGCAACCGCAGGTTCGTACCTGTGCCCTCCAAATAAGAGGAGATACTGAAAGCACCCCGTATGACCGACTTTCCACCGAAACGAGATGGTGTCCATGCGAACCCGATGCGAGGCTGGAAATCTTTTATGCCGTAGGTACCCTTGTAGAGTCCACGGTCGCTTTGCTTGCACGTGACCGGCGCTGTTCCAAGGTTCACTCTGGAACAATTCGGGGCCAGTAACTGGCCGGTTAAGAGATCGAAATTGTCCTGGAGATCGTGCGCCTCAATCCAGGGACTATGGGCTTCGTAACGCAATCCTAGGTTAACGGTGAGATTTTCAGTTGCTCTCCAGTTGTCCTGGATATATGCGGCAAAGATGTTGGCACGCTGTCCCCATTCACCACCAGCAATTCCCTTGCCGTAGGAAGAGGGCAGACCGAGGTAGAAATCCGCTCCACCGTATCCACCGGTTGGTGTAGTTGCACCCGTGGGATCCGTCGAAGTAAAGGCCCCGTCGAAAGAGATGTTGCCCAGCGCTCCGCTGTTTCCGGTATAGAAAGTATTGATGCGGTCGCGCCAGTATTCAAAGCCGAAGTTGAAGACGTGGCGGTTGTGATTCAGGACCATGGAATCTGAGGCTTGAATGACCGCGTCCTGGAACCTCTGCTGCACTCCGCTGTTGCCGACGTTGGTGAGGACTCCATTGCCTGTATTGAATGCCAGGTCGAGCAATCCCGGTCCACTATCGTTTGCATGTCCGATCCCCAACTGAGTACCGAGATTCCCGATCGACTTATCGAATTGGGTCCCGTTATGCAGTTTTACGTGATTAATGCCGAAACGAACATCATTCAGCAGGTTTGAGCTAAAGGTATGGCTCCAATCGACGACCTCGTTATCAATTGGCGCATCCGAGAAACCGGTACCTATAAGCGCGAACGAGTTGATTGTCGGATTGTGCTGTTTGGCATGTGAATAGCGGCCAAAGATGTGATCTTTGCCAGTGGCATTGAAGTCGAGCTTGATGTCGTACTGGTTGGTGTTGATGATCCCCACCGAAGTATAGCTGGCGTTATTCTGGAGGCTAGTACCGATGGGTGTGGGGTAAAGGGGCGAAGCGAATAGGTTTGCCGCGACCGGATCAATCGGCTGCGTGATGACATTGTTCGCATACGGGACATTACCGTTGAACGGATCGTAGAGCTGATGAGCCAAGTTGCTGCACACACCTGCGGTAAATCCCTCTGGACATATGTCTCCAAAGTTTCCTGCGCGCTCTGACGCTGTAAAAACATTAATCAGATTAGTGCTGGAGGGATGGTCAAAGCGCTGACCCTGATAGTCAAAGAAGAAGAACAGCTTGTTCTTGATTACAGGACCGCCGATAGCACCACCGAACATGTTCCAGCGCAGCTTGTTCTTGGGTATCTGGTTGGGGCCTTGGAACCCGTGTTCCCATTGGTTCGCATTTAGAACATCGTTTCGGAAATATTCCCACACATCGCCGTGAAAACCGTTCGTCCCAGATTTGATCGTCGTGCTGACGATGCCCCCCTGATAGTTGCCGAACTCCGCATTTGCATTCTGGGTGATGAGATTAAATTCCTGAATTGCGTCGGGCGCCGGCGTGTAACCCAGAAGGTTATCCGACACCTGATTGTTATCCATCCCGTCGAGGATAAAGTTGTTGGCTTGTTCGCGGTTCCCATTGATGTACGGCCGGCCGCCGCTGGCGGTGTTGTCGCCGTTGTTAAAGCTCGACGGATTCGGCGTCACGGAGCCCGGCGCAAGCAATGTCAGCTGAACATAGTTGCGCGTCGCCAATGGCAACCTGTCGGCAGATGTGGCGTCGATGATGGTGTCGACCTGGGCAGTTTCCGTCTTGAGGATAGGGGCGGCGCTCGTGACTTCGACAGTTTCCGTAACCTGACCCATCTTCATCTGTACGTCGATGCGAGCCGTCTGGTTAAGCACGAGCGTCAGCGGAGGGTGTACTGCGGTCTGAAATCCCGGTGCTGCTACCCTGACGCTATAATTTCCGACGGGAACACGCGTAAGG
>Ga0209689_1000001_pt1 | contig 135986 bp, 135 predicted proteins | sample GraSoiAngelo_149_FD_187119 | JGI IMG/M metagenome (GOLD analysis project Ga0209689, IMG submission 187119) | Grasslands soil microbial communities from the Angelo Coastal Reserve, California, USA - 14_1009_09_30cm (SPAdes) (version 2) | ecosystem: Environmental > Terrestrial > Soil >... | reverse complement strand
TTGTGTAGCTTGTGTAGGTTGTCAACGGCGGCTGAGATCGGGCCGTAACGATGCGGCCCGCCGCAGGTACACGTGCACAATCTCTTCCTGCGACCGGGCCGTGTTCCACAGGATCAACACGCGGATGCACATCGGGACGCTGTCGGGGACGCCGATCTCTTGAGCGGACATCAGCGGGACGTGCGTCCACTGCAGCTGGCGCGCCGCCTCCGCGGGGAAGGCGGCGGTGAGGTCCGGGGTGCAGGTAAACAGGATCGCGGCGATCTCGTCAGGCTCGATGTTATTGTCTTGCGCCAGCCGCCGCAGGAGCTCACGCGTGGCGTCCAGCACGGCCGGCTCGGAATTCTCCTCGACCGTCGTCGCCCCACGGATGCCGCGGATATGCATGCCTCACGACCCCCGCGGCGGCGCGGCGGCGCGGTCGCGCGCAACCTCAATGGCGGCGCGCAGTCCAAGAAGGAAACTGTTCGCTCCGAAGCCGTAGACGACGCCTTGGCATGCCGGGGCGAGGACCAGGGTCGAGCGGAACTCCCCCCGGGCCACGACATTCGTCATGTGCACTTCGATCACCGGGATCTGAATGGCGGCGATGGCATCGCGCAGCGCGTAGCTGTAATGCGATAGTGCCCCCGCGTTGATCACCACGGCGTCGCTGCCTTTGCGGGCGGCGTGCAGACGGTCAATGATGGCGCCCTCGCTGTTGGACTGGTAGAACTCCACCTCCGCGTCCTCCCGCCGGGCGAGCTCAGCCAGTTTCGCGTTGATCTCCTGCATCGACTCGCGGCCGTAGATGTGGGGTTCCCGCTCGCCGAGCAAGTTGAGGTTAGGGCCGTAGACGACGAGAATCCTGGGCACCGGCCAGCACCTCCCGCAGCAGAGTATCCGGCACTTCCTGTTCGCGGATGACTTCACCGATGCCTACCGGCAGCGCGCAGCGCAGCACGCCGTCGCGGATTTTCTTATCCAGCGCCATTGCCCGCCACACCGCCCGGCGGTTCACGGCGCCCAGTTTGGTCGGCAATCCCGCTCGGGCCAGCAGCGTGTCCTGTCGCTCCACCACCTCTGCGCCGGCCACCCCCAGGCGTTGCGCCATGCGGGCCTCCAGCGCCATGCCGATGGCGATCGCCTCGCCGTGGGTCAAACGTCGGAATCCGGCCGCGGCCTCCACCGCATGTCCGATGGTGTGTCCATAATTGAGGATGCGGCGTTCCGATCGCTCGCGCTCATCGACCTCCACCACCCGGGCCTTGAACGCAGCGCAGCGCGAGATCACTTCGACCAGGGCCGCGGTGTCCCGGCGGAGCACCGCCGGCAGGTGCTGTTCCAGGAACTCGAACAGCGCGGCGTCCCCGATCACCGCCGTCTTGATCACCTCCGCCAGGCCGCTGCGCAGCTCACGCTCCGGCAGTGTGGCGAGCGTCCGCACGTCCGCGACCGTGAGCGCGGGCTGGTAAAACGCGCCGACCAGGTTCTTCGCCCCTGCGTGATTCACCCCGGTCTTGCCGCCGATGCTGCTGTCCACCATCGCCAGCAGCGTCGTGGGCACGTGGACCAGCTGAATCCCACGCATGTACGTGGCCGCGACAAACCCGGCAAGATCACCGATGACCCCACCGCCCAGCGCGATCAGCGTGCTATAGCGGTCGAGACGGGCCCGGGCCAGCCGCGAATAGAGGTGCGCGGCGGCGGCCAGGCTCTTGCTGGCCTCACCCGCCGGCACCGCGATCGGAAACCCCTCGTATCCCCCGGTCCGCAACACCGCCAGCAACTTCGCCCCGGGACCCCGCAGCAGCGCGCGGTGCGAGACTACCGCGATCTTCGTGCCGGCGTTCAGCTCCGCCAGATCCGCAGGCAGGAGCGGCATGATCCCGTCCCCGACGTGGATCGGGTACGTCCGGTCGGCCAGGCGCACGGAGATGGTGGTGCGCTCGCGCGCTCGCAACAGCGCCACGATCGCCTCAACGACGCGGTCCGCTGTCGCGTCGGACACGTCGACAAGCAGGTCCGCATCGCGGTAGAGGGGCCGGCGCTGGTCGAGGAGCCGGACGACGCTTTCCCGCACGTCGCCGCGCAGCAACGGCCGGCTCTTGGCCTCACCCAGGCGCTTGACCAACACATCGACAGGCGCGGTCAGGGACACGATCCACCCGTGGCGCCGGAGGTCCATCATGTTCTCCGGACGTAGCACCACCCCGCCGCCGGTGGCGATCACGGCATCACGCCGCGCTGCGGCCTCCGCGACGACGCTCGCTTCCACGGTGCGGAAGTACTCCTCGCCGTGCCGGGCGAAAATCTGGGCCACCGTGGCCCGCTGCCGCGCTTCGATGCGACGGTCGGTGTCGATGAACGTCCATCCCAGCCGGCGCGCCAGCGACTGGCCGACCTCGCTTTTCCCGGTGCCCATGAACCCGATCAGCACGACATTCCGCATCCGACTGGCCGCTCCGCATTCTGACTACGTCTACTTAGTCTTCTTGGTCTACTTGGTCTTCTTGGTCTACCTACCTGGCCGTCCGCCTAGGCTTGCAGGCAAAGTAGACTAAGAAGACCAAGCAGACCAAGTCGACGCAGTTATCAGAATTACATCTCTTTGATCCTCGTGAGATAGTGTTCGTACGCCGCCTGAATGTCCGGAATGGCGTCCGCGCCAAATTTCTCCAGGAATGCGTCGGCGAGGACATAGGCGACCATGGATTCTGCCACGACGCCGGCGGACGGGACCGCGCACACGTCGCTGCGCACGACCGCGCCGGTGATCGCTTCCTTCGTTGTCATATCGACCGACCGCAGGGGAGACATCAGCGTCGAGAGAGGCTTCATCGCGCCCCGCACCACTACCGGCGCGCCGCTGGTCACCCCGCCCTCAGTGCCGCCCGCGCGGTTGGTCTCTCGGTAAAAGCCACGGTCGCGGGCCCAGAAGATCTCGTCGTGCGCGCGAGAACCGGGCGTGCGGGCCATCTCGAATCCCGGACCGACTTCGACCCCCTTGACGGCGTGAATGGACATCACCGCTTGGGCCAGGCGGCCATCCAGCTTGCGATCCCAGTGCACGTAGCTGCCCAATCCCGGCGGGACGCCCAGGGCGACGACCTCGAACACCCCACCGAGGGTGTCACCACGTTTGCGCGCATCGTCGATCGCGGCACGCATCTCTTCTTCCGCGCCTGGATCGACGCAGCGTAGCTCCGAAGCCTCCGCCGCTGCCGGAATGTCATCCCACTGCTCCGGACGGGTGCGGATCGCGACGCCGCCGATCTCCACTACGTGGCTGGAGACCTCGATACCGAACTCGTGGAGCAGCTTCCGGCACAACGTGCCGGCCGCTACCCGGGCCGCGGTTTCCCGCGCGCTGGCACGCTCCAGCGCGCGCCTGGCGTCCTCAAAGCCGAACTTCATGGAGCCGACGAGATCGGCATGGCCGGGACGCGGTCGTGTGAGCGGCGGTTCACTGACCCGGGCATCGCGGTTCTCGATGCGCAACGCAACTGGGCCCCCGATGGTCTGCCCGCCCATCAGGCCCGAGACGATCTCGACCCGGTCTGCTTCCAGCTTCATCCGCACACTCCGGCCGTAGCCCTGCTGGCGGCGGAGCATCTGCGCGTTGATGTCGTCTTCGCTCACCGCCAGCCCGGCCGGCAGCCCCTCCACGACCGCGGTCAGCGCCTTCCCATGAGATTCCCCGGCCGTCAGAAAGCGGAGCATCGGCGTGACCTCTCCAACCGATCGTTGGAACGTTGAAACGTTGAAACGTTGAAACGTGAAAGCCATGGAAACCTAGGATCACGACAATTCAGCATGTTCGCTTCAACGTTTCAACGGCAGTTCGGTGAGTCCGACGGCCCGCCGCATTGCATCCAGGGGCGCGGGCCGTCCGGTCCACAGCTCGAAGCTGCGGGCCCCCTGGAAGACCAGCATGGAGAGGCCGCTCACGGCCGCGGCGCCGGCCGACTTCGCCGCGCCAAGCAGCTCGGTCCACGCCGGAGTGTACACCATGTCCAGCACCGCCATGCCCTGGCGCAGTCCGCGGGCCAGCGCCTGTAGCCAGTCGGCCCGGCCCCCGCCGCCGCCCATCGCCGCGGACATCGTCGCCGCGGTGGCATGGACGACAATCTCAGCATCTTCGACCGCGCGGCTGATCGTCTCGGGGGCGAGCGGAGCGGGCTCAACCTTGCAGCCTGGAGCGGCACGGTGCACCGCGTCGGCCAGGTTCCGCGCTTTGCGTTCAGTCCGGTTGAGCACGGTGATGCGCGAGGCGCCTGCCGCGGCCAGCGCAAACGCGGCCGCCCGTCCGCCGCCGCCCGCCCCGACCACGACGCAGGGGCGACCCGACACCGGAATCCCACCGTCAGAGGTCAAGGCGTCCACCACTCCCGCGGCATCTGTATTGAATCCCATCAGCCGGCCGCCGGACACGCGCACGGTGTTGACGGCCGCAATCTGACGTGCCAGACTGTCCAGTTCATCGAGCAATCCCACGGCGGATTCTTTGTGCGGGATGGTGATGTTGACCCCCACCATCCCTAGCGCAACGAGTCCCCGCAGCGCCTGCCCCAATCCCGCAGGCGCCACGCGAAAGGCGACGTACCTCCAGTTCATCTCCAGCGCATCGAACGCGGCGTTATGCATTCGCGGGGATAACGAGTGCGCCACGGGATCGCCGATGACGCCAACCAGCGTTGTACCGCCGTCTATCGCGGTCATTGTGGAGATTATAGCAACTAACGGAATCGGGAAGCGGGAAACGGGAAACGCCAGGAAAACTACGGGATTGGGGATGAGCAGGCCTATTCCCGTCGTTGCGTTTGTCGCATCGCGGCCAGGTATTGCCGGTAGTAGCGCTCTACGGTGTGCCGGTTGATACTCATCGAGGGTGAGCGTTCCGGCCTGATCCCTCCGCTAAACGTCCTGGGGATGTGCAGGAGCTCGTGGATGATGACGCGGTCCTGTTCCTCGCGGGGGAGGCGGTCGAATGCGGGCACCATGAACTCAATCACATAATGGGGGCGGAGGCGCAGCGCATCCTGAAACACGGGCGGTAACCCCCAGATGCGCGCCAGGGCATTGGCGCGCGACCCGATCACCCGGACGCAGCGAATCCGCCGCACATCGACATAGTCGAGGTCCAGCGCCCTGACCATGCGGCGCAACCGGTCGAAGAGATCGCCAGCGGACCGCCACTGCATACGGTCTGACCTCCGGGGAGCGCATGATATGGTTAGCGTCGAGCGCGGAGGAGTCCTCCTCTGTCTCTATTCCCCCAGCAGCGCGATCTCCAGTCTGCGGTTGATCTTCCCTTTGTTCTCCGTCTTCGTAATCGCCAGGCGCCCGATCTCCGTGGTGTTCCGCACGTGCGTTCCGCCGTCGGCCTGTGCATCGAAACCCTCGATCTCCACCACGCGGACCTCGCGGATCTCCGCCGGCAATAAATTCCGGGCCAGGCGCGTCAGATCAGACCGCTCAAATTCCTCCCGCGACACAAAACGCACCAGGATGCGGCGGCCCCCTGCAATGACGCGGTTGGCCTCCGCTTCGATCGCGGCGACGCGTTCTTTGTCGAGGTTCTCCAGCGAGAAATCCATCCGCGCACGATCGGGGTAGATCGCGCCCCCGGTGACCAGCGCGTTGAACTGTTTGTAGACCACGCCGACGAGCACGTGCAGCGCGGAGTGATGCCGCATGATGGCGTACCGGCGCTCCCACTCGACAATCCCACGCACAGGCGTCCCGACGGAAGGCAGGGTTCCCTCCAGCACATGCCACACGCCGTCGGCGTCTTTGCGTATCTCACCCACACGACTCTCGCCGCCGGCCCACCGCAGTAGCCCTGTGTCCGCGGGCTGGCCGCCTCCGCCGATAAAGAACGCCGTGCGGTCCAGCGCCACGGCCTGGCCGCCCTGTGACTCCACAGTCGCATCAAACTCCCGCATGTAACTATCGTGCAGATACAGCAACTCCGTCACGCCGCTGTCACCACGCGATACACGATCTCGCGCTCCCGTGTTCCATGCGCGGTAGCGGGAAGGTGCTCGATCTGGAAGAATCGCGCCTCGGCAATCGCCGGCCCCGCCACCGGCCGGCGATCCGCATCGCACTTGAAATGAAAGGTCAGGCTCCACACAGCGCCGTCCACCGACGACTCCACCTCGGCCAGTGCGACCCACTCCGGTTCCAGGCCCAGTTGCTCTTTCAAGAGACGCCGTGCGCAGGCCTCCGGCGCCTCACCAAACCGTAGCCTCTCCGCAGGGAGGCGCCAGCCTTCGGCGCCGTCATGAGGGGTCGTGGGCCGTACCAGCAGCACGGCGCTGTCGTCCTGAACGACAACGTCTGCCGCCAACACATGAAGGCTACACTGCGAATCCATTAACAACGTCTCCTTAGTCTACTTGGTCTACTTAGTCTTCTTGGTCTCCAAGCCTCACACGTATTCGAATCAGGTAGACCAAGAAGACCAAGTAGACTAAGAAGACCAAGCAGACGCAGTTTTTGGCATGTCTTATCCTTTGAGCGCGCCGGCCAGGATACCACGGATGAAATACTTGCCGAGGAACAGAAAGAAGGTCAGCGGCACCAGCACGGTGATGAGGGCGGCGGCCATCTGCAGATTGTACAACGCGACGTAGCTCCCCTTAATGTCGTTGAGCTTCACCTGGATGGTCGTGGTGTACGGCGTGACCAGGGTCAGGGCCAGGAGAAACTCATTCCACACCTGGATGAACACCAGGATCGCGGTCGACGCATACCCGGGCAGCGCCACCACCGACACGATTCGGAAGAAGATCTGCAGCCGCGAAGCGCCGTCCACCTGAGCCGACTCTTCCAGTTCGCGCGGCACCGAGAAAAAGAATGTAGCCATCAGGATCGCGGCCAGGGGCACGTTGAGGATCAGATAGCTGAGGATCAACCCGAAATGCGTGAGGGCCAGCCTGGTCGTGGCCATGAGCCGCACCAAGGGGATCAACACTGCCTGGTAGGGGAGGTACAGGGCAATCGCCAGCAACACGAAGAGGACCTTCGTCACCGGCCACCGGAACCTGGCCAGGAAGTACCCGCCCAGTCCGCCGACGAACACGGAGAGGGCAGTGACGGTCAGGCTGATGACCGAGGAATTCACCAGCGACGGGAAGACCAGCCGCAGCGCGGTGGCGAAGTTGCCAAACTGCAAATTTCCGCTGGGCAGCAGGTACTGCCGCTGGGTGATCTCCAGCGGAGTCTTCAATGACGTCACCATCATCACATAGACGGGGAGAATGTAGACCACCGACAACGCCGCCACCATCACCAGTACCAGCGCCCGCAGCGGGGTCAGCCGCAGTCTCATTCAAACCACCGCTGCAGGGCGTAGATGGTGTAGGGAATGATGATGATGAACGCCAGGGCGAAGATCACCACCGCCAGCCCGGACCCGAGGGCCACCAGGTGCTGCTGGTACGTGGCGATGAACTGGAACAGCGCCAGCACATCCGTGGCGTACCCCGGACCGCCGAACGTCACGACATAGACGATGTCAAAGACCTTCAGGGCGGAAATGAGCAACAGCGAGACCACCACCAGGATCCCGCCGCGAATGTTCGGGATCAGGACCGCAATGAGAATCCGCAGGCGCGAGGCGCCGTCGAGCGTGGCCGACTCCACCATCTCCTGCAACTCGACGCTGCGAAATGACGCCTGCAGGATGAGCACGGCAAGCCCCAGATACTGCCAGACGAAGATCAGGATCAGCCAGTAGGTGGCGGTCGCCGGGTCGGTGGTGTACCCACTTGTCAGCCTCTCCAGGCCGGCCGCGCGCAGCAGGGTGTTGAGCACACCGCGATCGGCCTGGTACATCCACGACCAGATCGTCCCCGTCACGACAAACGACATCGCCGCGGGGTAGAGCACGAGCGTGCGCAGGTACGCCTCGATCCCCCGGACCGCACCGATTTCCAGCAGGTAGGCGACGCACAGGGCCAGGACCGTGGTGGGAACGACCCCGAGGACCAGCCACCGCAGGTTGTTGTCGAGATCGACCCAGAATCTGTCCAGGCCGACCATGAAGCGGTACCATTTCAGGCCGGCAAACGTGTAATTGGGCGCGGTGCCCTGCCAGTCCGAGAGCGAGGTGTAGACAGTCCAGGCCAGCATGCCATACAACACGAGCAGGAACACCAGCAGGGGGAGCGCGAACGGGGCCGCTTCCCTGACGCGGGCGAGCCGGACGGCGTGGCTTGGGGTGCTCACAACATTAAGGGGAAAACGAAGGGTCCCTCACGGAGTAATCGCCAGTGAGGGACCCTCATAACCATACCTGGGTGCGACGACCAAACAACCGCTCCTAGTTACCTGGGTTGCAATACCTGGACTAACGGTCTAGTGGCTCCGTAGTAACACTTACGGCCACTGATACCACGCCGCACCTTCCTGCACTTTGTATGTGGTGAACAGCTCACTGACGGCCTTCACGGTACCGGCAACGTCAGGTTTAGCGGTGAAGCCCGCGGCGACGTCCCAGTAGGCCTGCGTGAAGCTGAACGGCGCGATGCTGCCATGCTGATCCAGAATCAGCTTGCCGGGGTTGCCGCGCACATAGGTCTGTAGTTCCTGGCGAATCGGGTCCGGGAACTGCCCGGGGTCGATGTCCAGCCGTGCGAACAACCCGCCCTGCGTCACATCGGTCGGCACCTGCAGGTCGGCCGACGCCACAACCTTCAGCCAGTCCATCGTGGCTTTGGCATGCGGCGCGCCTTTCGCCAGACCATAGGTATCCGGGTGGAACAGCAGGACGCGCTCCGGTTGCTGCGGGAACGTCACGGCGCCAAAGTCGGTGCCGGGAGTCCAGCCGCGGCTCTTGAAGTAGCCGATGGCCCACGTCCCCATGATGACCATCGCGGAGTCATGGGAGACCACCAATCCGCAGGACTCATCCCAGGTCAGCTGGGGGTGGGACGCGTAGATATAGGGCCTCAGGGTGTTCAACCGCTCCAAGGCCGTCTTGAAGGCCGGATCGGCAGCAACGTCCACCTCGCCCTTGTAAAGCTTCACATAGTGCTCAGCGCCGCCGACCTCCAGCAGGAGGCTATCCAGCACGAAGGCGGCTTCCCACTTTTCCTTGGAGCCCAGCGCCAGCGGCGACATCTTCGGCCGCGCAGCTTTGATCGCCTTGGCGGCGGCCAGCAGTTGATCGAATGTTGTGGGTGGCCGGAGCCCCAGCTCATCGAAGAGCTTCTTGTCATAGTACAAGATGTTTTGAATGTGCATGTTCAGCGGGACCACGTAGGGGTGGCCGCCGATGGTTACCGCGTTCGCCAGCGGTTTGGGGATGGCGTCGGTATATTTCAACTCCGTGTAGAGGCTATCGAGCGGCTCCAGGTAGCCACCGTCCACGTACGACTTCAATTCGGCGCCCCCGAGGGTCTGCCAGGTGTCAGGCGGAATCCCGGCCGACAACCGCGCCTGCAGGACGACGCGGTGGCTGACGCCGCCACCACCGGCCACCGGATTCTCCACGAGCTGAATGTCAGGGTACTTCGCCTTTAGGGCCTTGAACATGGCATCGGCAGCCTCGCGCTCGCCACCGGCCGTCCACCAGTGGAAGATTTCCAGCTTGCGCTCTTCGGCCTTTGCCATCCCCCCGCCGCGCTGCGTCCCGGCCCAGTATCCGGCAACACCGGCGACCAGGGCGGCGATGATCACGCCGACAACGATCTGGGAGACCGGTGCCTTCGTCGCACCGTTACTCATGCCTGGACCACCTCCCAAGAGATCAGACCAAGGTATGTGATTGCGAAAGGGTAGCGTCGATGGATTTCGTCAGACGAGCAGGCGCTTCCTGTGTGGGGCCCTGCCGAACCCCCAACTTACGATGCGAGACTCTTCTCGACGACCACGAGGCCTTCCGGACACCACGGGTGAGGCGCCCAACTACGTACACCCAGCACCTCGAGCGACCGCAGGTCCGGGGCCAGCAGAGCGGTCCGCGTGGCTTCACGCGCCCGTGCGGCTTCCACCACAGCGCCGAACACGGCCTGCATGCCAGGCGGAGTCCCGTCGATCACGGACACCACGGCGGCGTCCTGGCGCACCGCGAACACCGCGGCCGCCTGCACGGCGGGGACCTGTGCGCCCGGATGCAACGCCGCCAGCGCGCGACGATCCATCAGCAGCCCCCGCACCAGGTCCGGGACGATCCGGCGGAACCGCCATCCCAGCGGCACCAGGCGGCGCCAGGCTGCCAGCGCCGACGTCGATTCCAAAAACCGCAACAGCTCGGGTGCGCGATCAGGCCCGAGCGCGTCGACCGGTGCGTCATACGGGATGTGCGTGGGGCCGGAGGGTAGGGGCGCTTCGACCACCACGCACCGCAGCGACGGTTTATATCCCCCGCGCTCAGCCACCGCCTGAGCCGCATACTCGTGCGCCGGGATGGCGGTGCGTGCCATCGCAGCTCCGTACCGCCGGGCCACCGCTTCCGCCTCTTTCACCAGTTGCGCGGCGATGCCTCGGCCCTGCGCGTCGGGAAGGACACGGAGATTCTCCAGCCACGCTTCGCTGCGACTGACCAGGCTGACGTGCACGCCCCCCACCACCCGGCCGTCGATCAGCGCGACGAGGTCATGCCCAGGCTCCTCGCTCCACTGATCCCATTCGTCCGGGCCGGCCGCGCGCCCCCCGATGCGGAGGGGGAGCTGCGCGCTGTCCGGAGTTGCGGTGCGGACGGTGACGGACACGACAGCTCAAACTGACGGGAACGCGGGAACGGGGGAACGCGGGAACCACTGCATTCTTAGTTCCGCGCTTCCGCGTTTCCGCGCTTCCCTGTTTCCACGCCGGCTGAAAGCCGGCGTAGGTCGCCGAGCATGGCCGCCCGCGCCAGCAGCAGGAACGCAACCGACGTCAGGCGGGCGAATCTGTGGCGGGTTTCCTGCGGGACGCCGCGCATTTCCATCATGCTCATCACCACGTGGCCGCCGTCCAGCGGGTAGACCGGGAGCAGATTTGCCAGGCCCAGGCCGACGTTGAGGGAGCCGGCCAGCCGCGCGATGGAGCCAGGGCCCTGCGCCGCGGCCCGGATCAATGCCGCCAGAGTTCCGGCGAACCCGGCCATCCCCACCCGCTTGCCGTCAGACGGCATCTGTACGGGATAGCGGCGGAAGGCCACCATCAGCGGCAATCCGACGGTAATGTTGGCCAGCGGCCCGGCCAGCAGCATCGGGATCCTGCGGGGCGGCGGGAGCTGGTCCTGATCCACAGCAGCGTAGCCCCCCACCGGCAACATCCGCACCACCAGCGGCAGGCCGCGTACCCGCAGGCGGAACAGGGGAGGGCCGAAGCCGATGCCGACCTCCTTCACCTTCGCACCGGCGCGCGCAGCCGTGACGGCGTGCGCCGCTTCGTGCAAGGCCACGCTGATGCCGATCACGCCTAGGGCAGCGAGCACGTGCCGCCAGGGACGGACGGCGGGATCCACCGGCTACTCCTTCGCCGAGATGCGGGCCACCGCGGCCAGCTTCTCCCCCTCACCCAGCTTCAGGACACGCACGCCCTGCGCGTGGCGGCTCATCACCGAAATCTGCGCCACCGGAATACGGTTGAAGACCCCACCGGTCGTCCCGAGCAGGATCTCGTCGTCGTCGTCCACCGCGCGGACGCTGACCACCGCTCCCGCCTTCTTGGTGATCTTCACATTGATCACGCCCATGCCGCCGCGGCTCTTGGTGGGATATTGCCCCATCGGGGTGCGCTTGCCCAGGCCCAGCTCCGTCACCGTCAGCAGGGCGCGTCCTTCCTTCGCATCGGCCACGCCCACGACCGCGTCCCCGGACCGGAGCCGGATGCCCCGCACGCCCCTGGCCCCGCGGCCCATCTCGCGGACCTGCCCGGCTTTGAAGCGGATAGCCTTGCCCTGTTGCGTGGCCAGCACGATCTGCGCGTCCTTGGCGATCAACTTGACGCCGACGAGACTGTCCGCGCGGTCCAGCGTGATGGCGAAGATGCCGGCCCGCTTGGCGTTGATGAACTCCATCAGGCCGGTGCGCTTGACGATGCCCCGCTGCGTGACCATGAAGACGCTGCCCGTGTCCTCGAATGAGCGCAGGGCAATCATGGCGTTGAGGCGCTCGCCCTGTGCCAGCGCCAGCAGGTTCACCATCGACGTGCCGCGGGCGGTGCGGCCTGCCTCCGGCACCTCGTGCGCCTTCATCCGGTACACCTTCCCGCGGTCGGAGAAGAACAGCAGGAAGGCGTGGTTGGTGGTGGTCAGCACCTGCTCCACGAAGTCCTCTTCCTTGGTGGCTACCCCGATCACGCCGCGTGTCCCGCGCCGCTGCAGGCGGTATGTTTCCAGGGGCTGCCGTTTGATGTAGTTATTGTGGGTGAGGCTGATCACCACGTCCACGTCGGGGATCAGGTCCTCAGCCTCAAATTCCTCGGCCTCCCGGCTGGTGATCCGGGTGCGCCGCGAGTCGCCGTACTTCTCCTTCATCTCCAGCAGCTCGGCGCGCACCGCTGCCATGATCAGCTTTGGCCGGGCCGACGTGGCGTCGCGCAGCATCTCCTTATACCGGGCGATGTCCTTCACCAGCACTTTGTACTCTTCATCGATCTTCTCACGCTCCAGCGCGGTGAGGCGCTGCAACCGCATGTCCAGAATCGCGTCCGCCTGCCGCTCGCTGAGCTTGAACCGCTTCCGGAGCCCCTCGCGCGCAGCCGGCACATCCTTGGACTTCTTAATCAGCTCGATTACGGCGTCCAGGTGTTTCAGCGCAATCTTGAGACCTTCGAGGATGTGCGCCCGTTCCTCGGCGCGGCTCAACTCGAACTTGGTGCGGCGAATCACCACCGTGCGGCGGTGCTGGAGATAGTGGTTCAGCATCTCGCGCAGCTTCAGCGTGCGCGGCACGCCCGCCACCAGGGCCAGCATGTTGGCACCGAAGGTGGTCTGCATCTGCGTGTGCTTGTACAGCTGGTTCCGCACGATTTGGGGGTTGGCATCGCGGCGCAGTTCCATCACGATCCGCATCCCGCTGCGGTCGGATTCATCGCGCAGATCCGAGATCCCGGCCAGCTTCTTGTTGCGCACCAGCTCGGCGATGCGCGCAATCAGCGCGGCCTTGTTCACCATGTAGGGAATCTCGGTGACGATGACGGCCGTGCGCCCCCCTTTCAGTTCCTCCATCTCAGCCTTGGCCCGCAGCGTGATGCTGCCCCGCCCGGTGGTGTACGCGGCCTTGATCCCGTCGCGGCCGAGAATGATCCCGCCCGTGGGGAAATCGGGGCCCTTGATGATCTTCATCAGCGCCTCGTCGCTGGTGTCCGCATCGTCGATCATCGTCACCAGGCCGTCCACCAGCTCGCCCAGGTTGTGGGGAGGGATGTTGCTGGCCATGCCGACGGCGATGCCGGAGGCGCCGTTCATCAGCAGGTGCGGCACCTTGGCGGGCAGCACCACCGGTTCTTTCTCGTACTCGTCATAGTTGGGGATAAAGTCGACGGTGTCCCGGTCGATGTCGGCCAGAAGTTCCATCGCCAGCGGCGTGAGGCGGCACTCCGAATATCGCATCGCCGCCGGCGGGTCGCCGTCGATCGAGCCAAAGTTCCCCTGCCCGTCGACCAGCGGGTAGCGGACCGACCAGGGCTGGGCCATCCGCACCAGCGACTCATAGATCGGGACATCGCCATGGGGATGGTATTTTTTCATCACGTCGCCAACCACCGCCGCGGATTTCCGGTACGGGCGGTCGGGCCGCAACCCTGCCTCCAGCATCCCGAACAGGATGCGGCGCTGCACGGGTTTCAGCCCGTCGCGCGCGTCCGGCAGCGCCCGGCTGACGATGACGGACATCGCGTAGTCGAGGTAGGAGGTCCGCATCTCCTCCTCGATGGGCCTGGGGAGGATGCGGCTTTCGTCGGCCAATGCCATCTACATCACCTCAAGAAGACGGGAACGGGGGAACGGGGGAACGCGAAACAGTTCAATCCCGAATACGTCGCTACACCGCGTTCCCGCTTAAATGTCGAGATTGCGTACTTCGCGTGCGTATTTCACAATGAAGTCCCGCCGGGGCTCCACTTCTTCACCCATGAGTTTGGTGAAGATTTCGTCGGCCTCGGCGGCGTCGTCAACTTCCACCCGGAGCAGCGTGCGGGTCGCCGGGTTCATGGTGGTCTCCCACAGCTGGTCGGGGTTCATCTCCCCCAGACCCTTGTAGCGCTGCACTTCGGGCTTGACGCCCTTTCGCTCCAGTTCCTTAATCCCCACCTGCCGCTCTTCATCGGAATAGGCGTACCGGCGCTCCTTTCCGCTCTTAATCAGGTACAGCGGCGGCTGGGCAATGTACACCTTGCCGTGTTCGATCAGCGGCCGCATGTACCGATAGAAGAACGTGAGCAGCAGGGTGCGGATGTGGTTGCCGTCCACATCCGCGTCGCACATGATGATCAGCCGGTCGTAACGGCGGTCGTCAAACTTGAAGCTCTCGCCGAACCCGGTGCCCATCGCCGTAATAATGGCGCGGATCTCCTCATGCTGCACCATCTTGTCTTCGCGCGCCTTCTCCACGTTCAGGATCTTGCCCTGAATGGGCAGAATCGCCTGGAACTGGCGGTCGCGCCCTTGCTTGGCAGACCCGCCGGCGCTCTCGCCCTCCACGATGAAGATTTCAGACGCCTCGGCGTCGTCCTCGGCGCAGTCGGCCAGCTTGCCCGGCAGGGGCGAAACGTCCAGCGCGTTCTTGCGCCGGACCAGATCACGGGCCTGCTTGGCGGCCTCCCGCGCGCGGGCCGCGGTCAGCGCCTTGGCCACGATGCGCTTCGCATCGGCCGGGTGGGTTTCCAGCCACTCGTCGAGCCAGTCCCCGACGGCGGATTCCACCAGTCCCTTCACCTCGGTGTTGCCCAGCTTGGTCTTGGTCTGCCCCTCAAACTGCGGCTCGGGCAACTTGATGCTCAGGACGGCCGTGAGCCCCTCCCGCACGTCGTCACCGGAGAGCGTCGGGTCCCCGTTCTTGAGCAGCCCGCTGCGCCGGGCGTGGTCATTGACGGCCCGCGTCAGGGCCGTGCGGAATCCCGCCAGGTGCGTGCCGCCCTCGGTCGTCGGGATGGTGTTGACGTACGTAAGCATGTGTTCCAGGTACGACTCGTTGTACTGGAGGGCGCACTCCACTTCCACACCGTCGCGCTCTTTCACGGTGTGCATCACGGCGGTGAGCTTGGTCTTGGTGCGATTCAGGTTCGCTACCAACTCGGCGATACCGCCGGCGTGCTTGAAGGTCTTGTCCTCGCCGCTGCGCTCGTCGCGGATCGTGATGACCAGGCCTTTGTTGAGATAGGCGATGTCGTCCAGCCGCTGCGCGATCGTGGCGGCATCAAAGTCGGTTGCGGTCATCACCTGCCGGTCGGGTTTGAAGGTGACGCGCGTGCCGGTCTTGCGCGTGCTGCCCGTTTTCGCCAGCGCCGCGGTCTTCTTGCCGCGGGCAAACCGCTGCTTCCACGCCTTGCCGTCGCGCCAGACCTCCACCTCCAGCCACTCGGACAGCGCGTTGGTCACCGAAACGCCGACCCCATGCAGGCCGCCGGAGATCTTGTATCCGCCGCCTCCGAACTTTCCACCGGCGTGCAAGGTGGTCAGCACGACTTCAACCGCCGGGCGGCCGATCTTGGGGATCGGATCAACCGGAATGCCGGCGCCGTTGTCAATCACGGTGGCACTGCCGTCCTTGTGGAGCACGACGTCGATCTGCGTGCACCGGCCGGCGAGGGCCTCATCGACAGAGTTGTCGACCACCTCATAGAGGAGGTGGTGCAGCCCATCCGGCCCGGTGCTGCCAATGTACATCGCCGGGCGCTTGCGAACACCCTCCAGCCCCTCCAGAACCTGAATCTGTTCTGCGGTGTAGGGCGTCGGAGCCTGGTTTGTCGCCGTGCTGGCGTCTTTGCGCATAAAAATCCCTTCAACAAACCGGGAGGGGCTTACCGCGGCCGGTGCCCCTCCCGAATGATGGACTCCTTTGGACCCTGCAGGCGCTTGCGACACGGATCAGTGCTGGCCGAGCGCGTGTAGGGGTGCCAAAAAGCAGCACACTTTAGTTTATCATGCGCCGCAAAGGGGTGTCAACGCACGAAACCCGCGCCCAGCCTTACGTTTCGCGCTCCCACGCCATTGCCGCTTGACGCAGGTGGGTCATCCGGCGGGCCAGCGTCGCCGGTGAGATGGGAGACGCAATGACGTCCGTCCTGGTCACCACCAGCGCCTTGCAGTCGGGCGTCAGCCCCCCGCCCAGCAGGTGTTTCGCCGCAGCGGCCTTGTCGACGAACTCCTGGTTGATCCCGGCCCTGGCTACCAGCCGGACGTCCAGCACTGCCACGATGTCGGTGACGCGCGCGATCAGGTCGCCGCCTAGATGGACGTACATTGCAGAAAGTCAGCGGTCCGTAGCCGGCAGTTTGTGGCGCTTTCTCCAGATGATCTCGCTACGCATCGCCCGCCGGGCAGCCTCCCGCAACTCGGGGTCCGCGATCTCCGCAACAGTCTGGTCAATCGCGGCCAGCTCCTGCGCCGACAGCTCCAGCCGTTCGTGCTCACGGTGCTCCTCGGCGCTTCTCGGCGCCTCCACGGCCACACCGCGGGCCGGTCGAATCCGGATCTCGGCGACCACCTGGCCTCCCAGGCGGTGATTAATGGCCGCCGCGAGCTGCCCCCGCCGGGCCGACACCTCCTGGACCCATAACCCCGGGTCCACCTCCAGAAGCAGGGTGGTCCCGCGCAACTGCGCCGGGTGCGCGTGCGCCGCCGTCTCCGGGCCGGCAATCTCCGGCCACATCTCGGCAATCAGCGCCTCATGCGCGGCCCGCTCCACGCCAAGCGCGGTGGCCGCGGAACGCAGGATTGCGCTAAGCGAGGTGAGCGCGCTGCGCCTCAACGGTCCCTCCGGTCACAGGAAACACCGCGGCCTCGGCCGGGAGCGCCGCCAGCGCGGCGAGTGTCGTAACCGTGATCAGCACCTGCGCCCCGCGCGCAAATGCAATCAGCTGTCCCTGCCGGCGCTCGTCGAGAGTCATCATTACGTCGTCGAGAAGCAGCACCGGGTCTTCCCCGGTCTCCTCCCGCAGCAACTCCCGCTCCGCCAGCCGCAGCGCCAGCGCTGCCGCCACCTGCTGCCCCCGCGACCCGTATAGCCGCAGGAGGCGCCGGTCAACTTCCAGCGTAATCTCGTCCCGGTGCGGTCCCACCAGCGTACGCCCTCGCGCCCGCTCGGCCTGCCGCTGTGCCGCCATCGCCGCCTTCGCCGTTCGGACGAGCTCCGCTTCATCGGCGCCGGAAAGGTTTGCGGCGTACGTCACGGCGAGTTCCTCTCGGCCTCCACTGAGTTCGCGATAGATGCGCCCCGCCGCCACCGCCAGCCGGGTGACCAGGTCCCGGCGACGCAGCGTCACAGCGGCACCGAGCGCGGCGACCTGGTCGTCCCACGGGTCGAGGTCGGCCGCCGCCCCCGCCTTCGCGCGCAACACCCGGTTGCGCTGCAGCAACGCCCGCGCATAGCGCGTCGCAGTGTAATAGTACGCAGGACTGATCTGCGCCAGCAGCACATCCACCAGCCGCCGGCGGAACGCCGGACTCCCCGCGGAGACCTCCGCATCGGCCGGCCCTGCGGCGACGCAGAGCAGATGGCCAAACAACTCCCCCCGGCGCGCCGGCACGCCATTGACGCGGATCTCCCTCCACGTCCCATCCCCCCGCGGCGACGACGCGTCCTGCCGGAACGCCAGGTCGACCTCTTCGTCACGCTCGGCGCGCCTGCTGGTCACGTGCACTCGCGCCCAGCTTTCTCCCCACGTGATCAATTCCGTCTCCCTCGTGGCGCGCGGCGACCGCCCGGTGGCGGCCAGTTCGACGGCCTCCAGCACGGTCGACTTCCCCTGGGCGTTGGCCCCCACGAAGACGTTGACGCCCTGCGCCAACTGCAGCTCGGTGCGGCGGTGGTTCCGGAGGTTCACGAGGCGCAGCTGCGTCAGGTACATCTTACGCGCGGACGATCTCCAGCGCGTGTGCGCCAAGCTCCACTCGATCGCCCGGCACGAGCGTCCGCCCACGCCGGCGCTCGACCCGGCCATTCACCTTCACGCGCCCGGTCTGGATGAGCATCTTCGCCTGCCCGCCGGTCTCGGCCGCCTGCGCCCACTTCAAGAACGCGGCCAGCTCTATACTTTCTGTATCGATGGCAACGCGCTTGACCGCCAACCGTCTACCTGGTCTCCCTAGTCTACTTGGTCTTCTTGGCCTACCTGCGGGTGGGAGTTGCCTGCCCCACGTCCCGGTCTGCGGTAAGACCGGGTAGACTAAGAAAACCAAGTAGACCAAGTAGACGCCGTTTTCCTTTATGCGTACACCCTCACGGGCGCGAGGACGTAGACGTAATCGCTGTGATGGGCGGGGCGGATGGCCCCGGGGCTGAGCGGTCCGGTCAGCTCGAAAAACAACTCGTCCGCCTCGATGTTGTTGAGGCAGTCCATCAGATACCGCGCGTTGAACGCCGCCTCAATAGGTTCCCCTTCGGCGGTGACCTCCACCTCTTCCCGCGCCTTGCCGACTTCGGGGGTGTTCGATGTCAGGGTAAGTTTCTTGCCCTTCGCCGACAACCGCACCACGTTCGCGGAGTCCCGCGCCGTAATGGACGCGCGGCGCACCGCGCGCAACAACCGCTCGGTCTGCACGCGAATGCGCTGCTTGAACTCTTGGGGGATTACCTGCTGGTAATTCGGGAACTGCCCGCTGATCAACCGGGAGTAGACCCGCAGGCCCGGCACGATAAACACCAGCTGGTTTTCCGCCATCCCCAGCTGTACGCGGCCCTCCACACCGGCCAGTGCGCGCCCCAGTTCTTGCATGGCCTTGGCCGGCACAATCACCCCCACTTTCTGGCGCGCGGCCTGTGGTAGTTGCGCCTTGCGCAGCGCCAGGCGCCCACCGTCCGTGGCGACGAACTTCGCCTCCGCTCCGTCCAGCGCTACGTATACGCCGGTCAAAAACGGCCGCGTTTCATCTGCGGATACGGCGAAGATGGTTTGATTGACCATCATCCGCATCACGTCAGCGTCAATTTCACCGATCGCCTCCGCGTCCGCACGCGGGAGTGTTGGAAAATCCCCTGCCGGAAGCCCGAGGATTTCAAAGTTGCTGGCTTCACAGCTGATTTCCGCCTGCGGGCTCCCCTCCTGGGCTTTGATTTCCACTGTTGCCGGAGGCAGGTTCCCGACGATCTCACTGAGGATCCGTGCTGGCAACGTGAGTTGGCCACCTTGCTTCACTTCCGCTACTACCTCAACCTGCATCGCCAATTCCAAGTCTGTTGCCGTAAGTTTCACACCATCTTTTTGGGTTTCCAGCAAGATATAACCCAAAATTGGCATCGTCGTACGTGTCGAAATTGCCCGTCCCGCCAGTTGCACGGCTTTTAACAACGCTGTTTGTGGACAACTTACCCACATCGCTTTCCTCCATTATTAATAATTATTAAACTAGTACTAGTACTAATACTGGTGTGGATAGTGTGGATAACCCAATCCACGCTTACAATAACAAGGGAAAGAGGGTGTGTATAGGGCCGGGATAACTGTAGTGCGGTATCCACGCGCTCCTGCCAAAATAACCCCTTCACTCGGCGCTGCGCAAGTTGTCCACAAGCTTCTTGAGGCCGGCTGCGAAGTACGTGTCCTTTGTCAGCGCGTCTTTGACGCGCTCGCAAGCGTGCATCACGGTGGTGTGGTCGCGGCCACCGAACTCCTCGCCGATGCGGGGCAGCGATGCGTCGGTGAGTTCACGGGCCAGGTACATGGCAACCTGGCGGGGGAACGCGATACCCTTCGTCCGGCGCTTGGCGCGCATCTCTTCGACGCGCAGCCCGAAGTGTTCGGCCGTGGCGCGCTGGATCAGTTGGATCGTAATGGGACGACCAGCGGAAGCCGGGAGCAAGGCCTTGAGGATCTCCGCGGCCAGATCCACGGTGATTGGGGCGCGGGTCAGGCTGGCGTACGCGACCACGCGGACCAGCGCGCCCTCGAGTTCGCGGATGTTGGACTGGATGCGCTGGGCGATGAACTCCGCGACGTCGTCCGGTACGCTCATGCGGTCGAGTTCGGCTTTCTTGCGCAGAATGGCGATGCGCGTCTCTAAGTCAGGAGGCTGGATGTCGGCAATGAGCCCCCACTCGAACCGGGAGCGCAGGCGGTCTTCCAGCGTGGGGATCTCCTTGGGCGGGCGGTCGCTGGTGATGATGATCTGCCGGCTGGCTTCGTGCAGCGTATTGAAGGTGTGAAAGAACTCCTCCTGTGTGCGTTCCTTGCCGGCCAGGAACTGGATGTCGTCGATGAGGAGCACGTCCACGCTCCGGTATTTCGTGCGGAACTCCAGCGTGCGGTCGTCGCGGATGGCGTTGATGAGCTCGTTGGTGAATTTCTCGCTGCTGATGTACGCCACCCGGTGGAGTTGCTGGCGGTGGATGACGTGGTGTCCGATGGCCTGCAGCAGGTGGGTTTTGCCGAGGCCCACCCCGCCGTAAATGAACAGCGGGTTGTAGGCGCGCGCCGGGGCCTCGGCCACGGCCATGGCGGCGGCGTGCGCAAACCGGTTCCCTGTGCCGATGACGAATGTGTCAAAAGTATACTTGGGGCTCAGCGGGAGGCCTTCCGGCCCACGCGCGGGAGCGGTCGGTGCCGGTGCCGGCGGAGCGTCTTCCACCACCGTCAGCTGGATCGTGATGGTTCGCGCCAGGACCTCCTGGAGGGCGCTGTGGATGAGGGCTGCGTGCCGCGATTCGATCCACTCCTTGGCGTGCCGGCTGGGCACGGAAAACACGAGGGTGTCGCCGTGGACCCCCAGGGGTGTCATGTTCTTGAGATAGAGTTCATACGTGGGTTTGCTGAGACGACCCTCGATGCGGCGGAGCGCCTCCTGCCAGATGCCAGCCGCGGATGACGTATCGACTGCCATATACGTTGCCCCCCTTAGATGAGTGCTGGGCGCCGTGGGCTACGGCTTGAAGACCTCGCCCAGGACCGCGATGCCCTCTTCTGTGAGCGTGCGCTTCCCGCCGCCCTTGCTGTCTACGAGCCGCCGGCTCGCCAGCAAGTGTAACTCGCGGTAGGCCGTACTCTGGCTGACGGCGAGCTCTTTGGCAATCGCCGACGGGCCGGCGGACCCCAGCTCGGCGATCAAGAGGAGGACTTTCTTTTGCCTGGTGGTGAGTTCAGGCCGGCCGGGAGGTTCAGCGGCTGGAGGGGAAGGCCGGGGGCTCGGCGCGCCGACCGTGAGCGTAACGACGGTGCCCCGGGAGAGGTTGTCGTCGATGACAATCGCGCCGCCCAGGAAGGCCAGTTGCTCCTTGGCCACGGGCAGACCCGATCCGACTCCTTTGATCAGGCGGCGCATCTGGGGTGTGGCGGTCGTAAACCCTGGTTGCAGCGCCTTTTCCTTGTCGGGGATGCCGGGCCCCTGGTCCGAAATGCGGATGGTATTCCCGTCGTCTAGGATGCTGATCACGGCGCCCTGAAAGTATGCATGGATCAGGTTCTCAAGGATCTCGCGTATGACGATATATGGAATGCGCCCGCCGCGCTCGCGCCCGAAGTTGTACGTGCGGGCCGCGAGCTCGCCGACAAACGCATGAAACTCGCGCCCGCGCAGCGACACCACCCGGGGCGCAGCCAGCGGCGAGTCATAGACCGCGAGGCGGACTTCAGGTTCCGCAGGGTCCGCGGACTCGTCGCCTGCCTGGATGGATTGCAAGAACTCCGCCATCGCCGCCCTCCGCTAGATCACACTGTGCTGCCGCAGGGCGACGATACACGGGCGTGTACCGTTCAATCGCGTGAAATGGTCATCGAAGTTTGCCGCCGCCAGGGGAAGTCCTACCCCGGCGCGCACGAGTCGACGGATTTCACGGGAGTCCGTGAGCGAGCAAACGGTGACCACGACTGTGGATAGCCCCTGGGGAAGTGACCGAATGTTCGTGAGTCGGTGAGAGCCCTCCTGCCGAACAGAGGTGCGCGGCCGCTCGCCGATAGTCGCATCAGACGTGCGCCCGCTGAGTTATCCACAGGAATGAAAAATGCTGTGGATAACGAGGACATGGTGCGTGGCGTTGTAGCTTCACCTTGAAGTTGGAGCGCCTGGCCGGGAGTGGGATGCCACCCCATGCCCTAGGCTTCTGGAGAATCTGTGGATACAACTCCCAATTGTGCCCAAGTTATCCACAGGCATGCCGCGGGGCCGGTTCTTCACCCTGCGGTACCCTGTGTTATAGTGGAGGCTGCTCCTGCGGGTACGGGTGAGGGAACGTGACCAAACGGACGTACCAACCGAAGGCGCATCGGAGAAAGAAGACTCACGGATTCCTACAGCGGGCGCGTACTACCGGCGGCCGCAACGTCCTCCGCCGCCGCAGAGCCAAAGGGCGCTGGCGGCTGACGGTGTAGCCGGCAGCCCGCTGCCCCTTCCTCCCTGTGCAGGCGGTTTCCCTGAGTTCGGCTGCGGCGTTCCGGCTGGCCTATCGCGAGGGCCGGCGTCTGACGGACGACCTGCTGGCGATCTACGCGCGACGCAACGGGCTACCGGTGACGCGCATCGGCATTTCGGTGCGGCGGAGCACGGGCACCGCGGTCAGGCGCAATCGCGTGCGACGCCGGGTGCGCGAAGCGATCCGGTTGGAGCATCCGCAGATGGGCGGCGGCTTCGACATCGTGATTGTGCCGCGCCTGCCGGCCGCCGTCGCGCCGTTTAGCGCATTGCGTGCGGCCGTGCACGACCTGCTACAGCAGGCGGGGGTAGTTCGCGGCGCCGGCGAAGGGTCCTAGCAGTGTGAGGATGATCACCCGCGTGATGCTGGTGCTGATCCGCGCGTATCAGCGGTTTGTGTCCCCGTACACGCCGCCGAGTTGCCGGTTCTCCCCCTCATGCTCGGCGTACGCGATTGAGGCCATTACCCGGCACGGTCCCTGGCAAGGGGCAGGGCTGACGGTGCGGCGCCTGTTGCGGTGCCATCCGTGGAATCCCGGCGGCTATGATCCCGTTCCATAGCGAAGCAGCGTAAGCAAGGAGGGCGTACGCAGGTGATCGGGGCCATCGCGAACGTGCTCGTGCAAATTCTCAACGCCTTCCATGGCAGGATCGGCAGCTACGGCGTCGACATCATCCTGCTGACCCTGGCCATGAAACTCGTCCTGCATCCGTTGACGCGGAAGTCGCTGAAGTCGATGAAGGCCATGCAGGCCCTCGCGCCCCAGATGGCTGTGCTGCGTGAGAAGTACCGGGACGACCCGCGGGCGATGAACACGGAGATGATGAATCTCTACCGCGCCAACAGCGTGAACCCATTTTCTGGCTGCCTGCCTCAGCTGGTCCAGTTACCGGTGCTGTACGGCCTGTTCGCCGCACTGCGGCGGCCGAATCTTTTCGGCGGCGAGAGCTTTCTCGGCCTGGCACTGGACAAGGCGCCCTGCCCCCACCTGTCTGGAGCCTGCCTCATCGGCCTGGCCAGCCAGCCTGTCGTGCTGGCGATCGTCGTGCTGGTGGGCTTGACCACATATCTGCAGCAGCGGATGAGCATCACCGATCCGCAGCAGGCGCGGATGTTCCTCTTCATGCCGGTCATGGTCGCGTACTTCGCCCTGAACTTTCAGATTGCCCTCTCTATTTACTGGATCGTGTCCACGCTGGTGTACATGCTCGAGTACTTCATTGTCGTGGGACGCCCCGGGCCCGTTCCGGTAGGAGGGCTGGCACCCGCCAAGGCCTCGCCGCCGTTGTTGTCGCAGCGGCCCAAGGGAACCAAGAAGAAATGAGACAGGTCGACACGAGTGGGAGGACGGTCGAGGAGGCAGTCGACCGGGCCGCGTCAGAGCTCGGTGTCGATCGCGAGGATCTCGATGTCGAGATCCTCGACCCCGGCACCCGCGGGATGCTCGGGCTGGGTGCGCGCGAAGCCAGGGTTCGCGTCACCCTCACAGGCAACCCAGGAGCGCTCGCGCACACAGTGATGGCGCGGCTGTTGCAGGAAATGGGGTTCCCGGGCGCGGTGCGCGTCCACCAGCAGGAGGACGTGATTTCCGTGCAGGTGAGCGGGGAGAACCTCGGCGCTCTCATCGGGCGGCGCGGTGCGACGCTCGATGCCCTGCAGTTGCTGGTGGGACTGATGGTGGCCAGACAGGCTCGCGTCAAGACCCGCGTGGTGGTCGATGTGGAGGGCTACCGCGCGCGGCGGCAGCTGGCACTGGAAGAACTGGCGCGGAGGACGGCTGAGCGCGTCGCGCGCGACGGCGAGGTCGAGTTGGAGCCGATGGACCCCGCAGAGCGCCGGATCATCCACACCACGCTAGCCGACCATCCGCAGGTCATTACCTTTAGCCGCGGGGAAGGGGCGGCGCGCCATGTCGTCGTTGCCCCCAAGCCCAGCGTCTCACCGGCTGAGACGGGCCCGAGTGACGAGTGAGCGTGAGATCGTTGAGGCTCTGGAGCCGGCGGCAGGCGTTCTGGGAAGTCCCCTTACTCCCGCGCAGATCGGCCAGATCACACGGTACCTGACACTCCTCGCGCAGTGGAGCAGGAAAGCCAGGCTCACCACGGTTACACGGCCCCGGGAAGCCGCACGTCTGCACGTCCTGGATTCCCTGCTCTGCCTGCGGGCGGGCGTCCCGCACGGCGCGTCGGTGCTGGACGTCGGCAGCGGCGCCGGCCTCCCCGGCATTCCCATCAAGATCGCCAGGCCGGATATCAGAATAACGCTGCTGGAGGCCGCCTCCCGGAAGGTGGCCTTCCTCGAAGTCGCCGCCGCCGCGCTTGAGTTGCGCGTCGAGGTGGTGGGATCTCGGGCGGAGGAGGCGGCGCATCAGCCTCGGCTGCGGGAGCAGTTTGATGTGGTTGTGGCTCGGGCGGTCGCTCCTCTGCCGGCGTTGACGGAGCTTACCCTTCCGTTCGTCAGGCCTGGTGGCAAGGCGGTGTTGCTCAAAGGGCCCGCGGTCGGAAGAGAAGTAGAACCGGGCCGGCGCGCCGCAGCCCTCCTCGGTGGCGGAGAAGTGCGGATCCTTCCGGTGGAGTTGCCGGGCGGGGTGCGGCGGACCCTGGTGGAGATTGCCAAGGTCCTCCCGACTCCGCCCGCATACCCAAGGCGAACGGGAGTACCCGTGAAGCGGCCGCTGGGAGAATAGAGAATTACGTCCCGTCAGGCGGAACGCGCGGAGGGACGATCCGCACCATCCCCGAATGAGAGTTTGATTGATGGGCCGCGTGATTGCGATTGCGAACCAGAAGGGCGGCGTCGGCAAGTCCACCACCGCCGTCAACCTTTCCGCCGCGCTCGCCGTCTCCGGGATGCACGTCTTGCTGGTGGACGGCGACCCGCAGGCGCATGCCACCAGCGGCATTGGGATCCCCCGCGCATCGGTCGGCATCTCACTCTACGACGTCCTGATCAATGGGGTGGCGATGGCCTCGGCGCTGATGCCGTCGCCGGTGGCGGGGCTCGATGTGGCCCCGTCGAGCATCCACCTGGCCGGGGCCGAGGTGGAACTCGTGGGGATCTCGTCGCGCGAGCACAGGCTCCGCGATGCGCTGCGTCCTGTCAGAGAGTGGTACGAGTTCATCTTTATCGACTGCCCGCCATCGCTGGGATTGCTGACGCTGAATGCGCTGGCCGCCGCGGATGAGGTCATCGTGCCGATCCAGTGCGAATACTACGCGCTGGAAGGGTTATCGCAGCTCCTCGACTCCCTGACCCTGATCCGGCGGCAGCTCAATCCCGGCCTGCGGATCAACGGCGCACTGCTCACGATGTACGACGGGCGGACCAATCTGTCCGAGCAGGTGGTCGCCGAGGTGCAGCGCCACTTCCGGGGCCAGGTGTTTGCCACGATCATCCCGCGCAACGTCCGCCTCGCCGAGGCCCCGTCGTTCGGCCGGCCGGTGGTCACCTTGGATCCATCATCGAAAGGCGCCGCAGCCTACGTCGCGCTTGCTCAGGAGGTCATCGCCCGTGTCGGAGAGCCAGCCGCCGTCCGCTAGTCACCGTCCCACACCATCCGGTACGGGGCAACGCCGTGCCTTGGGGCGCGGTCTGGGAGCTCTCATCCCGGGCGCGGACCAGGCCGTCGCAGAGCGACCTTCCGAGATCCCGGTCTCACGCCTCAGGCCGAGCGCCCTGCAGCCGCGGCAGGCGATGGACCCTCAGGAATTCGCCGGACTGGTCGAATCCGTCCGGCGCCACGGGGTGCTTCAGCCGATCGTGGTCCGGCCGGTCGCCGATGGGTTCGAAGTGGTGGCCGGGGAGCGGCGGTGGCGCGCGGCGGAAGCGGCCGGGCAGGCCACGGTGCCAGCGATCATCCGTCCCCTGTCGGATCGGGAGGCGTTGGAGCTCGCGCTGGTGGAGAATCTACAACGCGAAGACCTGGGTCCGCTGGAGCGGGCGAGGGCCTATCGCAAGCTGGTGGACGACTTCGGGATGACCCAGGGACAGGTGGCCGAGCGCGTCGGGAAGAGCCAGCCGTCCGTCGCAAACTCGCTTCGGCTGCTCCACCTGCCCTCACAGGTCCAGGCCAGTCTGGACGCAGGCCGGATCACCGAAGGCCACGCCCGGGCGTTGATGGCCGCCGGGAGCCAGGTGGCCATCCTGAAGATCTGGGCGCGCGTCGAGCGCCGCGGCCTGTCGGTCCGGGAGACCGAAGCGCTCGTGCGGCCGAGTATTTCACGTGAAATACCCCGGCGATCCAGGGCCAAGGATCCGCACCTGCGCAGCGCCGAGCAGTCGCTGTCCAGGAGATACGGAACCAAAGTCAGCATGGTCGGGACAAGGCGCAAAGGGACCCTAGCATTTGCGTACTATTCGGAGGAAGACCTGCAGCGGCTGCTGGACCTGCTACTGGACTAACGGAAACGGGAATCGGGAAACAGGTAACGACTGCGGTTGCTTCCCGTTACCTGTTTCCCGATTCCGTTAGTTAGCTCTTAGAAGGCTGCGGGAGCCAGCGGTGGGCCCAGCGCTCCACCTCGGCGAGGATCCGCTCCAGGTCGCGTCCTCGCTGGGTGAGGGCGTACTCGATGCGCACGGGGGTTTCCGGATAGACGCGCCGCTGCACAATCTGTTCAGACTCCAGCTCCTTTAGCCGCTCGGACAACAGGCGGTCGTGCAGATCGGGGACCGCTTCGAGGATCTCGCCGAACCGCCGCGGACGGTCCATCAGGGCGCGGATCACCGCCCCGTTCCACCGCTTGCCCACCAGCTCGATGGCCCGGTGGAAACGCGGGCACACGTGTTCGTCATGTTCGTGCGCCAATCTGCTCGAGGTCATTCCACCATTCCCTCTGCTGACTCTAACATATCGTAAGGGGCTTGACAAGTGGAAGTAGTAGGCGTATTCTGCTTACGAAAGGGAAGCATCATCTTGGTTGTATGCACTGAGGGAGGCGAAGGCGATGGATCTCGCCCTGTTACTCTTGCGCATTGTGGTGGGCCTACTCGTGGCGGGTCACGGTGCGCAGAAGCTGTTTGGATGGTTTGGTGGCCACGGCCTGGCCGGGTTTGCAGGGTCGCTGGAGTCGATGAGGTTCCGCCCCGCGCGGTTGTGGGCCTGGCTGGCCGGGATCACGGAATTCGGCGGTGGCGTGCTCTTCGCTATGGGGTGGTTGAGCCCGCTGGGCTCGATCGGCATGGCCTCGTCGATGCTGACGGCAATCGCGCGGGTGCACTGGCCGAAGGTCTGGGCGACCGAGCGTGGATTCGAGCTTCCGCTGACCTATTTGGTGGTGGCCCTGGCAGTTGGTATCAGCGGGCCGGGGGCCTACTCGCTCGACGCGGTTCTGCGGACACGGCTGCCCGCGGGCTTGACCGCGGTCCTGGTGACCGTGGCGCTGGTGGGATGGATTGTCGGCCTCACCATTTCTGCGACGCCACCGGCGCAGCCGCAGCGTGGGACGTAACGCCAGTGTGAAGGAGAACGCGATGAAGGACAATGAGCAGATCGGATCTGTGCGGATGCCAACAATCACCTTGGACCGCACTCCGGATGGAAGGCGAGTCTATATCGTCGATGGAAGGCACTATACTGAGGTGCCCATGGGCCCGGGGGACGCGTACCGGTTTCTGGCCGAGCTCCGGCTCGAGATGACCGGTGAGGACTTCCGGGCGTTCATCGCGCGCCACCGGCCGCATCTAGGCGCGGTGGTGCTGTGGCGCCTGGGGCTGGGGCCCACGCCAGTTGCGCCCGAAGAGCCGAACCGGGTCGAGCGCGCGCGGACGGAGCTCAACCGGCTGTTGCGCGCCGCTTAAACCCGGATAAGCGGGAATTGTGAATTGTGGATTGTAAATTTTAGCGTTGCGGGCCAATTTACAATTCACATTTCCGCAATTTGCAATTGCTGCAGCGCAAGGTGAGGGGGAATTGCCGCGATGGGTCCGGTGGCCGGCGTGGTCGGAGTGGCTGTAATCGGCGTGGCCTTATGGGATACGTTTGAGACCGTTGTCCTGCCACGCCGTGTGACACGCCGGCTCCGCCCAGCGCGCCTCCTCTTCAAAAGCCTGTGGAAGCTCTGGTTGCTAGTCGCGGCGGTGATCCGCCGGCCGGGCCGGCGAGAGAGTTTCCTCAGCCTGTTTGGCCCGTTTTCTCTTATCGTCCTGTTGGGCGGATGGTCCATGATGCTGTTGTTGGGGTTTGCCCTGGTGCACTCGGCGCTCGGGCTGCAGATTGCGGTACCGGAGCGTCCGCCCACCTTCTTCACGGCGCTCTACCTCAGCGGCACGACCCTCTTCACCCTCGGGCTGGGCGATGTCGTGCCCACGTCTGCCGCGGCGCGGGCGGTCACGGTCCTGGAGGCGTTCGTCGGCTTCGCCTTTCTGGCGCTGGTGATCGGCTACCTCCCTGTCGTGTACCAGGCGTTCTCGCGGCGCGAAGCGCATATCGCGATGCTGGATGAGTGGGCCGGATCGCCGCCGGCCGCGACCGAGCTCATCCGCAGGCTGGGCCAGTGGCAGGATCTGGACGCGCTGGGGCAATTCCTGGCCGCCTGGGAAAGCTGGGCGGCGGAGCTGCTGGAGAGTCACATCTCGTATCCTGTGCTGGCGCGGTTCCGCTCGCAGCACGGCAACGAATCGTGGGTGGCGTCGCTGACGACGATCCTGGACACCTGCGCGCTCATCCTCACCGGGGTGGACGGGGTGCGGCCGCGCCAGGCCTGGCTGACCTTTGCCATGGCGCGTCACGTGGCCGTGGACCTGTGCCAGGTGCTGGATACACCCCCGCAGTCACCCGCTCGCGACCGGCTGTCGGCAGACGACCTGCGCCGGCTCCGGGGGGTATTGCACGAGGCTGGGGTGGTGCTGCGGACCGGCGATGAGGCGGACAGGAAGCTGGTGGAGTTGCGCCGTTCATACGAGCCGTACGTCGCCGCTTTGGCGCGCGGGCTGCTGCTCACCCTCCCGCCCTGGCTTCCCTCTGCCGGGGCGAAGGACAACTGGCAAAAGAGCGCGTGGCTTTAGTGGGGGCGCGGCAGCGCCCATCCTCATTCCCCTCTCCCTGGAGGGAGAGGGACAAAGGGTGAGGGGGTCAGAGTCACACGTCTCGGCTGGAGTGCTGGTTGAGCTAGCGAGGGCGCGGCAGCGCACCATCCCCATGACGGGCATCTTTCCCCCGGGGCGAGCGTTGGATTGGAGGAGATGCGTGTTTTGATCGTCGCCGATGATGTGCGTGCGCGGACCGGACTCGTGGAGTTGCTGTCCCGACAGCCTGACGTGACCGTGGACGAGGCCGCGCCGGATGCCCTCCTTCTTGGTCCTGCCGACACCTTCGGTCAGGATGTCATCGTGTGGGATCTTGGAAGCGGCGCCGCGCAGACCCCGGCAGGGCTCCTTGCGCTGCTGGACCTGGACGCACCCGTGATTGTGTTGGGCGACAACGACACCCGGATCTCTGAGGCGGTGACCGCCGGCGCCCGAGGCGCCCTCTCGCGTGATGTCAGCGGCCCTGCGCTCCTGGCGGCGCTGCGAGCGGTAATGGAGGGCCTGGTGGCCATCGATCCTGCATTTGCTCCAGCGATTGCGCCAGGGCGGAGTGAGGATCCGGACATCTCTGTGGAGGAACTGACCCCGCGTGAACAACAGGTCCTGCAGTGGCTGGCCGGAGGTTTGTCCAACAGGCAGATCGCGAGCCAGCTGGGCATCAGTGAGCACACCGTGAAGTTCCACGTCGGTGCCATCTTCAGCAAGCTGGGCGCGCACGGCCGTACGGAAGCCGTCACGAAAGCGGCGCGCCTCGGACTGATCGTCCTCTAACTTCAGTTGCGTCTCGTTGCGTCGCTCGCGTCTATTGCGTCCATAGCAATTGATCGCCTCAATCGCGTCTTGTCGTAGTGGACGCAAGGAGACGCAACAGACGCAAGAGACGCGTTGGGTCCTCCCTAGCCGAATGGGTGATGTCCGCGAGACCTTGAGCGCGTATGGTCAGGTTGAGTGGAGGTGGTGGATGTGATGCAGACTTTGAAGGAAATCAGCAGCGGGATCGCGGGAGTAGTCGAGCAGGCTGGGCCATCGGTGGTTCGAATCGAAGCCGGGCGGCGGTTCCCCGGAAGTGGAATCGTCTGGGCCGCCGACGGGACGATCGTAACAGCTGACCACGTCATTGAGCAGGAGGACGATATCCGGGTCGGTCTCCCCGATGGTCAGCTCGTGGCTGCCACTCTGGCCGGTCGTGATCCAGGAACCGATCTGGCCGTAGTGCGGGCGCAGACCTCTGGTCTCAGCGTGCCGTCCTGGAGCGATGCCGCGGCGAAGGTCGGCCAGCTGGTGATCGCCCTGGCCCGGCCTGGCCGCACTGTACGGGCGCGGCTGGGCATCATCAGTGCCGCGGGCGAGGCCTGGCGGACCCCCATGGGCGGAGAGCTGGACCGGTACGTTGAAGCCGACATGACCCCGGGATTCGGATTCTCCGGCGGCATGCTCGTGGACACAGACGGTGGAGCCCTGGGGATGAACACGGCGGGACTCCTGCGGCGAGCCGCGCTGACGGTGCCGGTGCCCACGCTGCGCAAGGTGGTGGGCATGCTGCTGGCGCACGGGAAGATCCGCCGCGGGTATCTGGGTATTGGGGCCCACCCGGTCCGTCTGCCGGCCGGCCTGGAACAGCAGGTGGGGCAGCGCGTGGGGCTGATTGTTGTCTCGGTGGAACCCGGAAGTCCCGCCGAACGCGGTGGGTTGGTGCTGGGAGACGTGATTGTCGCGGTTAATGGGACATCGGTCCGCACCCACGATGACGTCGCCGCGCAGTTGACGTCGGAAAAGGTCGGGGCATCGCTGCGGATCCGTCTCGTCCGCGGCGGTGCGGTGAAAGAACTGAGTGTGACCGTGGTCGAACGATAGGACACGGGGAAGGTTTCTCGCGTCACGCCCCGTTCTGTTGGATGACGCGCAGTTGACAGCGTTCACAGTACCTACGGATAATCGCAACATGCGCCCTGCTGAATCCGACGCCGATGTAGCCGTGGCCGCGCCGCGCGCAGAGCGGATTGACTACGCCAGCATCCTGTCGCCGCAGACGAAGTGGATCGTGCTGGCCGGCGTACTGATGGGATTGTTCCTGGCCGCGCTCGACCAGACGATCGTGGCCACGGCGCTGCCGGCGATCATTGCCGACCTGCGCGGCATCGACCTGCTGGCGTGGGTCTCTACCGGCTACCTCGTGGCCAGCACGACCACGGTGCCTGTTTACGGCAAGTTGTCCGACATCTACGGCCGGCGGAGCATCGTGCTCGCCGGCATCGTGATCTTTCTCCTGGGGTCGGCGCTCTCTGGTCTCGCGGCCACGATGCAGCAGCTGATCGCGTTCCGCATTCTCCAAGGAATCGGCGCCGCCGCGTTAACCTCGTCGGCCTTTACCGTGATCGCCGACCTCTTCGTCCCCGCGCAACGACCGCGGTACCAGGGGCTGTTTGGCGGCGTCTTCGCCCTGGCCAGCGTCGTGGGCCCGTACCTCGGCGGGGTGCTCACCGACCAGCTGAGCTGGCGGTGGGTTTTCTACGTAAACGTCCCCGTCGGTATCGTGGCGGTGGCATTCATCGTGGCGAAGATGCCGCGGCTGCACAGCGGCCTGCCTGCCACCGTGGACTGGGCGGGGACGGCCCTGCTGATTGCCTCGGTCGTCCCGCTGCTGCTGGCCCTGACGCTGGACAAGGAGCAGTATCCGTGGTCGTCGCCGGCCGTTGTCGGCCTGCTGCTCGTCGCCGCGGTCGCCACCGCACTGCTGCTGGTCGTGGAGTCACGGGTCCCCTCCCCGGTGATCGCGCTGGACCTCTTCCGCAACCGGACCTTTGCCGTCGTCAGCGCGGCCTCGACGCTGGTCGGCGCGTCGTTCTTCGCGGCCGTCTTCTTCTTGTCGATCTTCATGGTCAATGTCGTGGGGGTGTCCGCCACGGCCGCCGGGACGACCCTCATCCCGCTGACGTTTGCCGTCGTCATTGGCGCGTTCACGTCGTCGATAATCGTGCAACGGCTGGGCCGGTACCGCCGTATCGTGCTCGGAGGGTTTGCCGTCGCCACCGTCGGGTTCGGCCTGCTGGCAACCCTGGGACCGGACGCGACGCGGGGGGACGTGACCTGGCGGATGATTGTCCTTGGCGTAGGGCTCGGGCCGGCGATGCCGTTGCTCAACCTGGCTGTCCAGAACGCCGTTCCTCATGAGAAGGTGGGCATGGCCACCGCCGCCCGCCAGTTCTTCCTGCAAATCGGCTCGGCGGTGGGCACCGCGGCCTTCGGCGTCGTCCTGTCCACCGTGCTGACGGCCGAGTTCACACACCGGGCCACGCCGCTCCTGGCCCAACTCCCGGCGCAGGCTCGCGCGGCGATCGACCTCGACAGCATCCGTAGCGGCGTCTTCGCCTCGGTGCCGGGACCGGCGGTCGCGCAGGTGCGCGAAGTGTTCCGGGTGGCGTTCACGGTGGGGATCACGCGGATCTATGCGTACGCCGCGGCATTGTTGCTGCTGGCGCTGCTGGTGGCGACGGCGCTGCCTGAGATCCCGCTACGAACTAGCAACAAGAGCGAACCTACACAAGCTACACAACCTACACAATCACAATCATCGCCCTTCGACGTGTAGGTACCCGGAATCCATCAGATCGTGTTGATTGTGTAGGTCGTGTAGGCTGTGTAGATTGTGGGGTCTAAGATGGGCGTCATTGCGCGCACAATCATCGAAGAGGTGTCGAGCTGGCCGGGGGTCGAGTCCCACCCCCACCGTTTCGGCGGCGTAGAGTTCACGATCGACCACCGCGAGATCGGGCATCTCCACGGGGACCGGCTGGCTGACCTGCCGTTTCCGACGCGCATCCGCGACGAACTGATCGCATCCGGCCGGGCGCGCCCGCACCACGTACTGCCGGAGTCGGGATGGGTGAGCCGGTGGATCCGCGGACCCGAAGACGTGACCGACGTCATCGCCCTGTTCCGCCTCAACTTCGAGCGGCTGGCCAAGATTGGCCAACCCGGCAATCCGGAATCGTCTCAAAGGTAACCATTTTCAGAAAGGGAACTCCATCATCATGACCCGGGATCAGGCCTGGGCCCTCGTGTGTGAATGGATCACCAATCCCAACCTCCGTAAGCACCTGCTGGCCGCGGAGGCGGCGATGCGCGCCTATGCGCGCCGGTTTGGCGAGGATGAGGACACCTGGGGGACTGTGGGCCTGGTGCACGATCTCGACTACGAACGGTGTCCATCACAGGAAGCCGGGCATCCGTTGGTCGGCGTGGAGGAGCTGCGACGGCGCGGCGTGCCGGAGGCGTGGTGCCGGGCGGTCCTGGCCCACGCCGACTACTCCGGCGTGCCCCGCCAGTCGAACATGGAGAAAGCCCTGTACGGGGTGGATGAGCTGGTGGGCTTTATCATTGCCGTGGCTCTGGTGAAGCCGGGCAGGTCGCTTGCGGTAGTCGACGTCGCCTCGGTCAAGAAAAAGATGAAGGACAAAGCGTTCGCCCGCGGGGTAAATCGCGAGGACGTCCTCCGTGGCGCGGACGACCTGGGCGTGCCGCTCGACGAGCACATCGATCTTGTGATCCAGGCGCTGAGAGGGAGTGCTTCCCAGCTTGGCTTGTGATCTGTTGCAGTGGTAGGTGACTCTTATGTTGGGGACCCTCGTCAATGCATTGGCGGTCGTCGCGGGTAGCGCCGTCGGCGTGTCATTGCGCCGCCACATCCCTGAGGGGATGCACGAGATCCTGATGCAGGGCCTGGGGCTTGCGGTGCTCGTCATCGGGATGCAGATGGGGCTAGGGACTCACAACGTGCTGGTCGTGATCATCAGCATGGCCGTGGGCGGAGTGCTGGGCGAGGCGCTCGGCATCGAGGCACGATTGAACCGGCTGGGACTGTGGGCCGAGGCACGGCTAGGCGCGCGTGAAGAAGGCAGCACCTTCGCTCGCGCATTCGTCACCAGTTCCCTCCTCTTCTGCGTCGGGCCGCTGACGATCCTCGGCAGCATCCAGGGCGGCCTGGGACAGCCGCCGGTGCTCCTGTACACGAAGTCCATGCTGGACGGGGTCTCCTCGGTCGCGATCGGCGCCGCGCTCGGGGCGGGGGTGTTTCTTTCCGCTGGCACGATCCTCATCTATCAGGGCGCGCTCACGCTGCTGGCAACTCTGGCCCAGGGGGTGATGACTCCGGACGTGACGCGAGAGTTCACCGCGACGGGGGGCCTGCTCGTGCTCGGGGTCGGGATCACGCTGCTACGGCTCCGGCCGGTGCGCGTGGGCAACCTACTCCCGGCCTTGCTCGTGGTGGTCGCGCTCAATGTCCTCTTGCCCGTCCTTTCCTCTCTCATCCGCTCCTTGGGAATCGTCCGGTAGACGGTTCCGTCCATTCCGCAATCCACAATCCGCAATCCGAAATTTCGGGGGTCCTCGCGAGCAAAGGATAACATTCCATATTCGTGGAAGGATGAGCCGTCGAGTGCGCTGAGTCCGCTCGTGGGTGGGGCGCGATGTTGTTTCGCGACCGCCGGGATGCCGGGGAGCAACTGTCGGCGGCGCTTCGCATCTATCAGGACCGCCGGCCCCACATCCTCGCGATCCCTCGTGGTGGCGTCGTCGTCGGGTATGAGGTGGCCGTGGCGCTGCGTGCGCCGCTGGACGTGGTCATCCCGCGCAAGCTCAGGGCTCCGGGGAACCCTGAGCTTGCCATCGGCGCCGTCGCTCACGACGGAACCGTGTACCTGGACGAGGCCCTGGTAGCGGCGCTGCGGGTCGCCGACGACTATCTGCAGACGGAGATCGCGGAACAAAGTGTGGAGATCAAGCGGCGGATGCTCCTGTATCGCGGCGACCGGCCGCCTCCAGATCTCTCCGGGTCAGTGGCGGTGGTGGTGGACGACGGAATCGCCACAGGATCGACGATGATTGCGGCTCTGCGGGCGGTGCGGGCGATGCGTCCGGCCTGGCTGGTCGTTGCCATTCCTGTCGCGCCGGCCGATAGCATGCACCGGCTGCACGCCGAAGCCGACGACGTCGTATGTCTCCACAGGCCTCCGGTTTTCTACGCGGTCGGCCAGTTCTACGAAAACTTCGCACAAACGACCGACGACGAAGTGATCGCCCTCCTGCGGCAGCGCGAAACCGAGCTAAAAAGCGGGACTGGGGACCGGGGACTGGGGACTCAACCGCAGAATGGGGCTGATTCGTAGTCGCGAGTCCCTAGTCCCCAATCCCTAGTCCCGCAGTTGATGCGAAATGGCCAGCACACACCTCAAGCGTACCAGCCTGTATGATGTGCACCGGGCCGCTGGCGCCCGGATGGTGGAGTTCGGAGGCTGGGAGATGCCGGTGCAGTACGCCGGCATCGTCGAAGAGCACCACGCCGTGCGCACGGCCGCCGGTCTGTTCGACGTCTCCCACATGGGGGAGGTAGAGGTCTTCGGTCCCGGCGCGCTGGAGTCGGTGCAGCGTCTCATCACCAACGACGCCGCCCGGTTGATCCCCGGCCAGGGACTGTATTCCCCGGTGTGCCTGCCGTCGGGCGGAATCATCGACGACCTCACGGTGTTTCGGCTGACGGGCGACAGGTTTCTCTTTGTCGTGAACGCATCCCGGACAGAGCGAGACTTCCAGTGGATCGCCGAGCACACCCGTGCGGCCACGGCCCGCGACCGGTCCGCTGACCTCGCCTTGCTCGCGTTGCAGGGGCCGAAGGCACAGTCAATCCTTGAGCGGCTGACCAGGGCCGATCTCACACGGCTGGCGTCCTTTCATTTCACCGATGGGCTGGAGGTGGCGGGGCTGCGGTGCCTGGTCGCCCGCACCGGGTACACTGGAGAAGATGGGTTTGAGATCGCCTGTGCGTGGGACGCAGCCCCGGCCCTGTGGAGCGCGCTGGTAGAGGCCGGCCGTCCTCACGGCCTTGCGCCGGCGGGTCTGGGCGCGCGGGACACCCTGCGGCTGGAAGCGGGGTACATGCTCTACGGGAATGATATTGATGAGACGGCGACGCCGCTTGAGGCTCCACTGGGCTGGACGGTGAAGTTCGACAAGGTGGCGTTCATCGGCCGGGAGGCCCTGCTGGCCCAGAAAGCGCGCGGTGTGGCCCGGAAACTTGTAGGATTTGAGATGCAGGGGCGTGCCGTCCCCCGACACGGATACGCGTTGCAGGCGGAGGGCCGGCGTATCGGGCAGGTGACCAGCGGTACCTTCGGACCGTGGATCCGCAAGAGCATCGGCATGGGGTATGTCGAGCGGGCCTATGCTCCCCCCGGCACCCCACTGCAGGTGGAGATTCGAGGCCGGCTGGAGGACGCCCGGGTCGTGAAGTTACCGTTCTACAGGAGGAGTTGAAGAGTTGAAGAGTTGGAGAGTTGAAGAGTTTCCACGTTGACTTTTCAACTTTCCAACGCTCCAACTTTCCAACTGTCTCGTGGGGGGTGTGATGTACCCAAAGGATCTGCGGTATTCATCTGAGCATGAATGGGCGCGCGCGGAGGGCGGCCGGGTCCGCGCGGGGATCACGCGGTTCGCGGCCGATCGCCTCACTGACGTGGTCTTCGTTGAGTTGCCGGCCGTCGGCGCCAAGGTCACCTATATGCAGCCGTTCGGGGTCGTCGAGTCGGTCAAGGCGGTGTCTGACCTCTATTCGCCCGTCAGCGGCACGGTGGTCGAGGTCAACGCCGCGCTGGCCGACACGCCTGAGGTGGTAAACTCAGACCCATACGGCAAGGGCTGGATGATTGTCGTGCAACCGGACGACCTGCGTGAGCTCGAACAGCTGATGCCCGTGGAGAAATACCTGGGCCTTATTGGGGAACCCGCCACATGACCGCCCGCACCCGAGACGCGAACGTTCCTCCCCGCGTGGCGCGGAGGACGCAGCACAAATACATCCCGGCCACCGATGCCGAGCGGGAGGAGATGCTCCGCACGATCGGCGTCGCGTCGGTAGAGGACCTGTTCGCCGACATTCCTGCCTCGGTACGGGTGGACCGGCCGCTGCGCCTGCCCCCCGCGCTCAGCGATCCGGAGCTGATGGCCCAGATGCGGGCCATGGCCGGCGAGAACGTGCACAACGACCGCGCGGTGTGTTTCCTGGGCGCCGGCGCGTACGACCACTATGTCCCCAGCGTGGTGTGGCACCTGGCCGGCCGCGGCGAGTTCCTCACCGCCTATACGCCGTATCAGGCGGAGTTGATGCAGGGCGAGCTGCAGGCCGGCTACGAGTACCAGAGCATGTTGTGTGAGATTACGGGCATGGACGTGGCGAACGCCTCGATGTACGATGGCGCGTCAGCGGCGGCGGAGGCGGCGGTGATGGCCAAGGACCTCACCAAGCGCGACGAGGTGCTGGTCAGCACGGCCGTGCATCCAGAGTACCGCCTGGCCATCCGCACCTACACCGCGCCGCTGGGCCTCCGGGTCACCGAGATCCCCTATCGGCATGGACTCACCGACCTGGATGCGATCGGCCGGGCGTTCTCTTCCCGGACCGCTGCCGTGATCGTGCAGCATCCAAACTTCTTCGGCTGCCTGGAAGACGGCGCCGCCCTCGCGGAGCTGGCGCACCGCGCCGGCGCGCTGCTGGTGTGCGCGGTCGCCGAGCCGTTGTCGCTGGGGATCCTCGAGCCTCCCGGGGCGTGGGGAGCCGACATTGTCGCCGGGGAGGGTCAGCCGCTGGGCAATCATCTGAACTTTGGCGGGCCGTATCTGGGAATGCTGGCCACCCGGCAGGAGTTCGTGCGGCGCATTCCCGGCCGGCTGGTCGGAGCCACCGTGGATACCGAAGGCCGCCGCGGTTTCGTGCTGACCCTGCAGACGCGCGAGCAACACATCCGCCGGGAAAAGGCGAGCTCGAATATCTGCACCAACGAGGCGCTCCTGGCGCTGGCCGCGGCGATCTACATGGCGTCGTTGGGGAAGTCAGGGTTCCACAAGGTGTCCGAACTGAATCTGCGCAAGGCCGCCTACGCTCGGGAGGCGATCCGCCAGATCCCGAGGTTCGGGCTTGCCTTCGATGCGCCGACGTTCAACGAGTTCGTGATCCGGACGCCGCTGCGCCCGGAGGAGATCAATCGCCGCCTGCTCGCGTCTGGTATTCTGGGCGGCGCGCCGCTGGGGCAGTGGTATCCGGAACTCTCCGACGCGTGGCTGGTCTGCGTCACGGAACAGCGCACCCGCGCCGAGATCGACCGGCTGGTGGCATTGCTTGAGGATCTGCGATGATGCCCCGCGACTTCCCGGTCATCTTTGACTTCAGCGTGCCGGGGCGGGTCGGCTCCTCGTATCCCGACCCGGACGTGCCGGACGCGCCGCTGGAGCAGTTGGTCCCCGCGGCGTACCTGCGCAAACAGCCGGCCGCGCTGCCGGAAGTCAGCGAGCTCGACGTGGTGCGTCACTACACGCGCCTCTCCCACCGCAACTTCAGCATTGACGAAGGGTTCTATCCGCTCGGTTCCTGCACCATGAAGTACAACCCCAAGATCCATGAGGACGCGGCACGTTTGCCGGGGTTTGCCAGGCTGCATCCCTACGTACCGGCCGAGCACGCACAGGGCGCGCTGCGGCTGATGTGGGAACTGGAACAGCTGCTGGCAGAAATCAGCGGGATGGACCGCGTCACGTTCCAGCCCGCCGCCGGTGCGCACGGGGAACTCACAGGTTTGCTGATGATCCGGGCGTACTTCGCGGCGCGGGGGGAACGGCGCACCAAGGTCATCGTGCCCGATTCCGCGCACGGCACCAATCCGGCCACCGCCTCCATGGTCGGCTACCAGGTCGTCACTGTGAAATCGGATGCGCGGGGCAACATGGACGTCCGTGCGCTGCGCGAGGCCATGGACGACTCCGTGGCCGCGATCATGTTGACCAACCCCAACACGTTGGGGCTGTTTGAAGAGCGCATCCTCGACGTCGAGGAGATTGTGCACGGCGCTGGCGGGCAGCTGTACCTGGATGGGGCGAACTTCAACGCCGTCCTGGGCGTGACTCGTCCGGGGGACCAGGGGTTTGACGTCATGCACATGAACCTGCACAAGACGTTCACCACCCCGCACGGTGGCGGCGGCCCCGGCGCCGGGGCTGTCGGCGTGAAGGCGCACCTGGCGCCGTTCCTGCCGGTGCCGGTGATCGAACGCGAGGACGGGCGCTTCCGCTTCGATGACCAGCGGCCCCAGTCTATCGGGAAGATCCGGGCTTTCTACGGCAACTTCGGCAATCTGGTGCGGGCCTATGCCTACATCCGGTCCATGGGCGCCGAGGGGCTGCGGCAGGTCGCGGAAACCGCGGTGCTCAACGCCAACTATCTCCTGGCGCATCTGCGCAGCCGGTTCGATCTCCCCTACGACCGGGTCTGCAAGCATGAATTCGTGCTGTCGGGAGCCCGCCAGAAGCGGCAGCACGGCGTGACGACCAAAGACATGGCCAAGCGTATGCTCGACTACGGCTTCCACGCCCCCACGATCTACTTTCCGCTGATCGTGGAGGAAGCCATCATGATCGAGCCGACAGAGACGGAGAGCAAGCGCACCCTCGATGAGTTCGCCGACGCCATGCAGGCCATTGCCCGCGAGGCGCAGGATGAGCCCGACGTCGTCCGGACCGCGCCGCACTCCACGCCGGTGAGACGGCTGGACGAAGTCCGCGCCGCCCGCCAGCCTGACCTGCGGTGGAAACCACGCTGACTGACGGGAACGCGGGAACGAGGGAACGCGGAAACGCGCCCATTCGCCTTTGTCGCAGGTGTCCCCGCGATCCCGCGATCCCGCGTTCCCATTAGTTCCATGGTCTCTCTGGGCGACATACAGGCCGCCCGCGAGCGGATCGCCCCTTATGTCATCCGCACCCCGCTGCATCCGCTGACGGCAGGTCCGCTGCTCAAGCTGGAGAGTTTGCAGGTCACCGGCGCGTTCAAAGCGCGCGGGGCTTTTAACCATGTGCTCGCGCTCGAGGAGCGGTGCCGGGGCGGGATCGTGACGGCATCCTCGGGCAATCACGGCAAGGCGGTCGCGTACGTGGCGAAGACCCTGGGTCTGCGCGCCGTCGTGGTGGTTCCCGACGATGTGGTGGCGGCCAAGGCCGAGGCCATCACGGGGTTCGGGGCCGAGCTGATCCGGTACGGTCTCTATTCAGAGGAACGTGTCGCTCATGCGCAGGAACTGGCGACGCGCCGCCGGTTGCATTATGTCCCTCCGTACGATGATCCCCTGATTGTCGCCGGTCAGGGGACGGCCGGGCTGGAGATTGTGGAGCAGCATCCGGAGGTCACCGCCGTATTCGTCCCCGTGAGCGGCGGCGGGCTCATCTCCGGCGTGGCGACGGCCATCAAAGCCCTGCGGCCGACGGCGCGTGTGGTCGGCGTCGAGCCTGCCGCTGTCCCGCGCTTCGCCCGATCTCGGGCGGCCGGGAAGCCGGTGGTGTTGGAGCGGGCCGACACGATCGCGGACGGACTGCGTGTCCTCACGCCGGGCAGGCTGACCTGGGAGATTGTGGGCCGGCACGTGGACGAGTTCACGGCTGTGTCCGATGAGGCGACGCTCGCCGCGGTCCGGCAGTTGCTTATTGACGGCAAGGTCGTCGTCGAGCCATCCGGTGCTGTGGCGGTGGCCGCCGCGCTGAGCATGCGCACCCGCGATGTTCACGCCGTGGCGGTAGTCAGCGGCGGCAACGCCGACCCGCAGCTGGTTGCCAGACTCTTCATCGGGGTCTGACCCCTTTGAAATCTCTCCCGCCTGTCAATGCATTGGGGCGCAATTTGGCGTAAGAACGAGCCACGCCGAGATGCGTAGACGCAGCTCTATTTACGGACGAATGTTCGGTATATTTCACCCATATCCACCTTCACGCCACCCCTTGATATTCGTACATATGTTCGCTATAGTAGTTGGCGGAGGTGAGGCCATGGCTACACCGCTGACAGACCGGCAACGACAGGTCCTGGAGCACATCGCCACGTCGATTCGGCGGAACGGCATCGTGCCATCGGTTCGCGAGATCGGTCAGGCCCTGGGGATGCGGTCACCGTCCACGGTTCACCAGCATCTGATGGCGCTGGAGCGCAAGGGATATGTCAAGCGATACGGCGACCGGATGCGCGTGTTGGAAGTGCTGGACAAGCGCATCCTCCCCGACGGCAATCAGGTCGCGCACCTGCCGCTGGTCGGCCGCGTGTCCGCCGGCGTGCCGATCCTGGCGGAGGAAAACGTCGAAGACATGATCCCTGTTCCCCGCAAGATGGTCGGCTGGCATGACGAGAACTGCTTCCTCCTGACCGTTCGCGGGGACAGCATGATCCAGGCCGGCATCTATGACGGCGATATGGTGATCGTCCGTTCGCAGCCTGCGGCCGATCCCAATGAGATCGTGGTCGCGCTGATCGGGGACGAGGCCACCGTCAAACGGCTGGCCTATGAGGGACGGCAGCCGTACCTGGTGCCGGAGAACCCACGCTACGCTCCGATTCGCGGCGAGTTCGAGATCATCGGCAAGGTCGTCGGATTGCTGCGCCGCTACTCCGGAGGACAGGCATGAGCCTGCGCGCCGTTGCCGTTCGAGGAGTGTCCGCCAGCAGGCTGCGCGTAATGCCCCGGCTGCTGTCTTTGCAGCGCACAACACCGCGCGAAAACCTCTGGACACGGCTGGCCGATGATCGCGACCTGATTGGGGTAAAAGTCTGTATGATGATCGGCCTGTTCCTGCTGGTGATGATGCTGGAGGTGCCGTGATCGCCGTGCAGACAGTTGAGATCTATGCAAGCGCTGCGGAGGGAGACGGGCGCGCGGCGCTCGGCGTCGTCATCCGCGACAGCGACGGACAGACGCTACGCGTCGTCGGCCGCATCGCCAGGCCCGCCCCACCGGTGGTCGTCGCCTACCGGGCCGTACTGCATGGCGTGTGGACGGCCAAGCGGTTGGGCGCGCGGAGGATTCGCGTGTTCACCGAGCACCCCGAGGTCGTAGCGCAGCTCACTGGGGACGCCGAGGTGCCGGCCGATCTCATCGGACTGTACCTGCAGACCAAAGCCATGCTCAACGCCTATCGCTGGAGCAGCGTTGAGCTCATCACCCGCGAGCAAAATGCTGCGGCAATACAGGCGGCAGCAGAGGCCCTGGTGCGCGGACATGCCGCCGCCGTGTCAGAAGAGGACGAGCTGGACTTCCTGCCCCTCTGGCTGTCTGCCGAGCGCGTGGCCGAGCCCGCCGGTCATCACTAACCCCTCCTAGATTTCTACGCAGTTCCGCCGCACGCCCCGGTCCGTCCCTCCATCCGTTTGGGAAAGGGACCCCTTCCTTGAGGTGGAAGTGTCGGTGCGGGCGTAGTCCGGCATGAGTGAGGATAAAGCAAGCGAGCTCCTCGAAGAAGCCGAGCGCCGGCTGCATGCAGGCGACTATGCTGCTGCCGAGCAGGCGTCCCGGCAGGTGCTGGAAGCGGCGCCCGACTCCGCTGTGGCGCGGAGTAAGCTTGGGGTCGCTCTGGCACAGCAGGGCAGGCTGGATGAAGCGATTGCCGAGTTCTCCAAGGCCCTGCAACTGCACCCCACCTATGCGTCCGCGTACAGCAACCTCGGGAACGCCTACCGCGCCAAGGGGATGCTGCCGGAGGCCCTGGCCGCATACGAGCGGGCGCTCGCCATCGATCCCGACTACGCGATTGCGCACCAGAACCTGGGAATTCTCTACAAGCAGATGGGCCGCGTCGGTGAAGCGGTGGACCATTTCAAGAGAGCCACACGGCTGTCGCTCCGCCGGCAGGCGGACGAGACACGGCAGATACGGCGCGGCTGCCTGCCCACGGCGGTGGTGCTCACCGTGGGCGCGTTCGCGTGCTTGGCGCGCGTTCTGCGCTAGGCTCCTCCAGCTCGACCCGGGTACGGATCGCGTGCAGCAGATCGCTGCGTGTCACGATGCCCAGCAGCGTTCCATCGAGGTCGGTGACCAGCAGGCGGCCGATGCCATCCTGCGCCATCCGCGCGAACGCCTCGTACGCTGAGGTGGTCGGCCGGATGGTGCGCAGCCGGGACAGGGGTGTCATCGCGTTGCGCACGGTGATGGCCGCCCGGCGGTCGCGGGGCACGTCTCTCACGTCGTGCAGCGTGATGATGCCCAGCAGGCGGTCCCCCCACACGACCGGGAATCCCCCGTGTTTGAACGGGAGGAAGTAGTCGGCCACCGCCTGCTCGAGCGTGAGACCGGGATCAACGGTGTGGACGTCCCGGGTCATGATGTCGCCGATGCGCACCTTCCCCAGCGCCTCGCGCAGCAGGGCCTGCTGGTAACTGCCTTGCGCGCCGGTATCCATGAACCAGCCCAGCAGGATCAGCCACAGTCCAGCGATGCCCCCGCCGGTGAACGCGCGCAATACCCCGGCTGCGATGAAGGCGACGGCCACGACCTGGCCGGTCCGAGAAGCGATCAGCGTGGCGCGTTCGAGACTGCCGGTGATCCGCCAGATGACCGCCCGGAGCATCCGGCCGCCGTCCAGCGGGAAGCCGGGAATCAGGTTGAAGCCGGCCAGCCCGGCGTTGACCCACGCCAGGTACGCGATGATCGCGCCAAGGGCGCTGCCAGCGGCGAGCGGATTCACGACCGCAAACAGGCCGCCGAGCGCGAGGCTGGTGAGTGGTCCCGCCGCCGCCACGGCGAGCTCGGCGCCTGGCGTGGGCGGGTCCTTCGCAATCTGTGCAACACCGCCGAACATGAACAGCACGATGCTGCGCGTGCGGATCCCGTAGCGGCGGGCCGCGATGGCGTGTCCGAGCTCATGCACGACCACCGACGCGAAGAGCAGGATCGTGGAGATGAGCCCCATGGTCCAGTACGTCGATGCCGGGAAGCCCGGAAACCGCGCCGGGTAGTATGCGTCCGCGAGAGACCACGCCAGCACCCAGAGGGCGATGAACCAGGTGTAGTTCGCGCCGATGGGAATGCCCAGGATGCGTCCAAGCCGGATCGCCCCGCGCATGAGTCGGTACTCGAGTTCCTCGCAGGCAGGCCCCCACCCTGCGCGGTACCACAGGAGGTCACCGCTAGGCAGCGAAGGAGAGGACGTCATCTGGAGGGCTGCTGATGTTCCGTCTCCTCCCGAAAGAAGAGACGTTTTTTGAGTTACTGAATCAGGCGGCCCAGAACGTCTTGCAGGCCGCGCGGTTGCTGAAGCAGTTTCTCGACGATTACCGGGATGTCGAGCGGAAAGCTGAGGAGATCAAGGCGGTGGAGGAGAAGGGTGACGAGCTCACCCATGCGATCATCGACCGCCTGAACCGGACGTTCATCACCCCGTTCGATCGCGAAGATATCTTCACGCTCGCCAAGTCACTCGATGATGTCCTGGACTGGATCGAGGCGTCGTCCGCCCGGATGGCCGTGTATAAGATCCCGCACGCTACCAGCGAGGCCGCCGAATTGGGCCATATTGTTGTCAGCGAGTGCGAGGCGGTCGTGGAGGCCATCGCCAGCCTCCGCAACCTGGATCGCCTGGCCGGCCCCCTGCGCGAGATCAACCGCCTGGAGAATCTGGCCGACCACGTGCAGCGCGACGCCATCGCCAAGCTGTTCAGCAGCAACGGTAACCCGATCGAGGTGATGAAGTGGAAGGAGATCTACGAAACGCTCGAGGAGGCCACGGATCAAGGTGAGCATGTGGCCCACGTCCTGGAGGGTATTTACGCCAAGCATAAGTAGCCGGGCCTGCTAGTCTCGGCGATGCCCCCGCTGGCTGTGCACTTCGTCTCGCTGATCATCCTGGTTGCGCTGGCATTCGATTTCATCAACGGGTTTCACGACGCCGCGAACTCGATTGCCACCGTCGTCTCCACCCGCGTGCTGTCGCCTCGGGTAGCGGTGGTATGGGCCGCCTTCTTCAACTTCGTGGCCGCCTTCGGGCTTGGCGTGCACGTGGCCACCACCATCGGCAAGGGGGTCGTCGATCCCGCGGCCATGACCAACCTGGTGGTGGTCGCCGCGCTGGCCGGGGCGATCGTCTGGGATCTGATTACCTGGTACTACGGGCTGCCGGTGTCCTCGTCCCACGCCCTAATCGGGGGGCTGGTCGGTGCGGCGCTCGCCGCCGCCGGCGCCCGCGTGCTGGTGTGGTCGGGTATCCAGAAGATCGTGATCTTCATTGTGCTCTCGCCCGTGGTCGGGATGCTCTTGGGTTTCCTGTTCATGGTCGCGGTGATGTGGATCGCGCGGAACGCCACCCCCATGCGCGTGGACCGGGTCTTCCGGCGGCTGCAGCTCCTCTCGGCGGCACTGTACAGCCTGGGGCACGGCACCAACGACGCTCAGAAAACGATGGGCGTGATCGCCGTGCTGCTGTTTACCAACGGGCTTCTGGGGCCCACGTTCTATGTGCCGCGCTGGGTCATCCTGGCCGCGCACGCGGCCATCGCCGCCGGCACCCTCGCCGGTGGGTGGCGGATTGTGAAGACCATGGGGATGCGGATCACCAAACTGCAGCCGGTGGGCGGCTTCTGCGCGGAAGCGGCCGCGGCGATCTCCATCCTGGGAGCGTCATTCGGAGGCGTCCCCGTGTCGACCACCCACACGATCTCCGGGGCAATCATGGGCGTGGGCGCGACGCGGCGGCTCTCCGCGGTCCGGTGGGGGGTGGCGACGCGGATCGTGTGGGCCTGGATCCTGACCATCCCGGCTTCCGCGCTCGTGGCCACCCTGACCTATTGGGGGCTGGCTTCTTTCTTCCGGTAACCGAGAGCTGCGCGGCGCGGTATAATCCCTGTGGCGGAATACCGGCTCCCGGGGGAGCGTTCTACTTGGCGGAAGGTTGATACGTCGCGAGGAGGTTGGGGTATGGGCAAGGCGCTCCACGTGAACGAGAAGGAATTCGACACCCAGGTGCTCCAGGCGGAGCAGCCGGTGCTGGTCGATTTCTGGGCGGAGTGGTGCGGCCCGTGCCGGATGATCGCGCCGATTATCGAGGACCTGGCGGTCGAGTACGATGGCAAGGCCAAGGTCGTCAAGGTCGACGTAGATGAGAATCCCGGCGTGGCCAACCGCTACGGGATCATGAGCATTCCGACGCTCGGAATCTTCAAGGGCGGCGAGATGGTCGACCGTCTGGTCGGGTACCTGCCCAAGCCGGAGCTGAAGAAGCGGCTGGAGAAGATTCTGGCGACGGCGAAAGTCAGCTAAGGCGAATCACCGGAAACCCGGAAGCGGGGAAACGCGGAAACGCGAATCCCCGCTTCGATTTTTCGCCTGATGCAATTGTTACCGCGCTTCCGCGTTGCCGCGCTTCCGTTAGTTCCCTTGTTGCTGCAGCCACCGTTCCGCGTCGATCGCCGCCTCGCACCCGTAGCCGGCCGCCGTGACGGCCTGCCGGTAGGTATGGTCGTGGACGTCGCCGGCGGCAAAGACGCCCTCCACGCTGGTCGCCGAACGGCGCGTGCGGATGATGTATCCGTTGTCGTCGATCGCCAGCTGGCCGCGGAACAGGTCGGTGTTCGGCTTGTGGCCGATGGCGACAAACACGCCGTCGGTGGGCCGTTCCACGACGCGGTCGGTGCGGAGCTCCCGTAGCTTCACGCCGCTGACCTTCCCGTCGCCGACGATGTCCGCGACGGTGTGGCTCCAGACGAAACTGATCTTGGGATTGTCCATCGCACGCTGCTGCAGGATCTTGCTGGCCCGCAGCTGGTCGCGGCGGTGCACCACCGTCACCGATTTGGCGAGCTTGGATAGATACAGCGCCTCTTCCATGGCCGTGTCGCCGCCGCCGACCACGATCACATTGCGGTCGCGGAAGAAAAAGCCGTCGCACGTGGCGCACGTGCTGACCCCGCGGCCCATCAGCCGTTGCTCGCCGGGCAGGCCAAGCAGTTTGGCTTTGGCGCCGGTGGCGATGATCAAGGCGTTCGCCTCGTACGTATCTCCGCTCTGACTGGTGATGCGGAACGGGCGACGCGACAGATCGACCTGGACCGCATCCTCGCTGATGAACTCGGCGCCTACGCGCTGCGCCTGCGCCCGCATGTTGGCGATGAGATCCGGACCCAGGATCGGATCGGCGAACCCCGGATAGTTCTCAACCTCGGTGGTGAGCATCAGCTGGCCGCCGGCCTCCGCGCCTTCAAAGACGAGGGGACTCAGACCCGCCCGGGTGGTGTAGATGGCGGCGGTGAGCCCGGCCGGACCAGACCCCAAGACGATGACGCTACGCATAGCAGTCATTCATGTCCAAACGTGTTGCGATGGCATGCTATTCCGCGCCGCCGGGCTCCCACCCTCTCGGTATGACAATGATGGTGTCAAGATACTTGACAACATCCGTTCCGATGAGTACGCTAGGGAATGCTCAGGCAGGGTGGTGAAACCGGGTGCGAAGTCGCCGAGACGATCTGCCAGTCTATGTGATCAGCGTGGCCGCGGACCTGCTCGGCCTGCACCCCCGGACGCTGCGGATCTACGAAGAGAAGGGGCTGGTGCAGCCCGCGCGTCGCAATCATCAGCGGCTGTACTCGGAGCGCGACCTCGAGCGGGTGCGGATGATCCGCCGCATGACCCAGGAGATGGGGCTGAATCTGGCCGGGGTCCGCGTGCTGATGGAAATTCATGAACGGATAGAGCTACGGGGATCGAAAGATGCGGTGTCGTGGGTATTTGAACGCACGGTGCGAAGGAGGCGAGTACCATGAGCATCATCCGGTGGGATCCGTTTGACGACCTCGCGTCTCTGCGCGAGTCGATGGACAAGCTGTTTGAGGACTTCTTCACCCGCCGCCCGCGGGGGGAGGCGGTGACGGCGTGGCAGCCGGCGGTCGAGATGTTCGAAACCGACAGCGACATCGTCGTCCGCGCCGATCTACCCGGCATCGATCCCAAGCATGTCGACATTACGGTGACCGACGATACCCTCACCCTCAAGGGCGAGGCCAAGGCGGAGCATGAGGACCGGGGCCGCAACTACGTCCGGCGCGAGCTGCGCTACGGTTCCTTCATCCGCACGCTGGCACTGCCGGATGGGGTCAAGGGCGATCAGGCCAAGGCGTCCTACAAGAACGGGATCCTGGAGATCCGGCTGCCCAAGAGCGAGCGAGCGACGCCGAAGAGCGTCAAGGTTGAGGTCGACGAGTAGCAGGTGACTGCGATCTTCTGAAGCTAGAGACGAGAGAGGAGTTACTCAAGATGGGCAAGGTCGTCGGCATTGATCTAGGCACCACCAACTCGGTCATCGCCGTGGTCATCGGCGGCGAGCCACAGGTCATCCCCAACGCCGAGGGCAGCCGCCTGACGCCGTCCGTGGTGGCGTTCACCAAGACGGGGGAACGCCTCGTCGGGCAGATGGCCAAGCGGCAGGCCATCCTCAATCCGGAGAACACCGTCTACTCCATCAAGCGGTTCATGGGGCGGCGGTACTCCGAGGTCGAGACCGAGCGCAAGATGGTGCCCTATAAAGTGGAGGAAGGCGGCAACGGGATGGCGGTGGCGCGCCTGCCGGCCGCCGGGAAGGTGTTCACACCCGAAGAGATCTCCGCGATGATCCTGCAGAAAATGAAGGCCGACGCAGAGGCGTACCTGGGGGAGCCGGTGGCCGAGGCCGTCATCACGGTCCCCGCCTACTTCAACGACGCGCAGCGCACCGCCACCAAGAACGCCGGCGAGATCGCCGGGCTGAAGGTGCTGCGGATCATCAACGAGCCGACCGCGTCCTGCCTGGCCTATGGACTGGACAAGAAAAAGCCGGAGACGATTCTGGTCTTCGACCTGGGCGGCGGCACCTTCGACGTGTCGGTCCTCGAGATCGGCGAGGGCGTGTTTGAGGTGAAAGCCACCAACGGAGACACGCACCTGGGCGGCGATGACTGGGACGAGCGGATCGTCAACTGGCTCGCCGACCAGTTCAAGCGTGAGCACGGCATCGACCTGCGGCAGGATCGTCAGGCGCTGCAGCGGCTGCGCGAGGCCTCGGAGCGCGCCAAGGTCGAGCTCTCCACCGTGGCGCAGACCACGATCAACCTGCCGTTCATTACCGCCGACGCCAACGGCCCCAAGCACCTCGACTACGTCTTGACCCGGGCGAAGTTCGACGAGATGACGGCGGATCTGGTGGAGCGCTGTATCGGCCCGTTCAAGCAGGCGCTGGCGGACGCGAAGATGACCGAGAAAGATCTGGATGAGGTCATTCTCGTCGGCGGCGCCACGCGGATGCCGATGATCCAGGAACTGGTCCGCCGGCTGACCGGCAAAGAGCCCAGCAAGGAAGTGCACCCCGACGAGGTCGTGGCGGTGGGCGCGGCGATTCAGGCCGGCGTCCTGGCCGGCACCGTCCGAGAGGTCGTGCTGCTCGATGTCACCCCCCTCTCGCTGGGCGTGGAGACCCTCGGCGGCGTCATGACCCCGCTCATCCCGCGCAATACCACGATCCCCACGCGGAAGAGCGAAGTGTTCACCACAGCTGCCGATGGCCAGACGCAGGTGGAGATTCATGTCCTGCAGGGCGAGCGGCAGATGGCGCGCGACAACCGCACGCTGGGGCGGTTCATCCTTGATGGTCTTCCGCCCGCGCCGCGCGGGGTCCCGAAGATCGAGGTCACGTTCGACATTGACGCCAACGGCATCCTCGACGTGAAGGCCAAGGACACCGCCACGGGCCGGGAGCAGTCCATCAAGATCACCGGGACGTCCACGCTGGCCAAAGATGACGTCGAGAAAATGGTGAAGGAAGCGGAACGCTACGCTGAGGAAGACAAGCGCCGCCGGGAGGTGGCCGAAACCCGGAACCGGGGGGATTCGCTGGCCTACCAGACCGAGCGGATGCTGCGCGAGGTGGGCGACAAGATTTCCGCCGACGAGCGGCAGAAGGTCGAGGCCAAGTTGAAGGATTTGAAGGACGCGTTGAGCGGCGAGGACGTGGCCAGGATCAACCGCGCGGCCGACGAGCTGCAGCAGGCCAGCTTCAAGCTGGCCGAGGCGATGTACGCAAAGGCGGGCGCCGGCGGAGGCAAGGGCGCCGATGGCCCGGCGGGTCCGGCCGGAGCCGCGAAGCCCGGCGATGAGGTCATCGACGCCGACTACAAGCGAACGGATGAGAAGCCGTGATGGACGAGCGCCAGAACACGGGACCGGCGGCCGGCGGAGAGGGCGCTGAGGCGCAGCGCCAGCCCAGGGCGCCGGAGGATGAGCTGGCTGCACTGCGGGCTGAGGTGGCGCGCTATAAAGAGGAAGCCGAGCGCAACTGGCAGCAGTTCCTGCATGCCGCCGCCGATCTGGAAAACTACAAGAAGCAGGCGTCGCGGCAGCGCGAGGACGCTGTGCAGCGCGCGCGTTTCGCGGTGCTGGCCGCGGTCTTGACCGTGGTGGATAACCTGGAGCGGGCGCTGGGGCACAGCACCGGCGGCGACGATGACAAGATCGTGGCGGGGATCCGCATCACCCACCGCCACGCCTTGGAAGTCCTGGCCAAGATGGGCGTGACTCAGATGGAGACCGTGGGGCAGAAGTTTGATCCACGGTACCATGAGGCGGTCGATGTGGTCGCGTCTGTGGAGGCCGGCGTGGAACCGGGAACGATCGTGAGCGAAATGCAGCGCGGGTATTTCGTGAATGGCGACGTGCTGCGCCACGCCAAGGTGCGAGTCGCGAAATAGCGGATGGAATTCAAAGACTACTACAAAATCCTGGGCGTGGATCGAGCGGCTGATCAGAAGGCGATCAGCGCCGCCTACCGGAAACTGGCGCGCCAGTACCACCCCGACGTGAATAAGGCCGCGGGGGCGGAAGAAAAGTTCAAGGAAATGAACGAGGCCTACCAGGTCCTGGGCGATGCCGACCGCCGCGCGCGATACGACCAGATGTTTGACGCGTATCAGCACGGCGGGATGGACTGGCAGCAGACGTTCGGCCAGGGCGCAGCTCAGACGCCCGGTGGGTGGACCGTGACCTTCGGCGGAGAAGGCCTCGAGGATCTGCTCGGCGGGCTGGGGTTCAGCGACTTCTTCAAGCAATTCTTCGGCGCGGAGGCCGGTGCCGCACGAACGGGCGGCAGGGCCGGAGTGGACGAACTGCTCCGCGGGCAGGGCAGGCGTCCGGGGGCAGAATCGGCGATTGCCGTGTCGCTGGAAGAGGCATACGCGGGTGCGCGCAAGTCGTTTGCCGTGCAGCTCAACGGGACCACGCGGCGGTTCGACGTGGCCATCCCCAAAGGTGTGCGCAGCGGCCAGCGCATCCGGCTCCCCGGTGCTGTGGATGGGGACGACCTCTACCTGAGGGTGCAGGTGCAGCCGCACCCGCACTTCGAGCGCCGCGACGACGACATCTTCATTGAAGTGCCGGTGACGGCGTCGGAAGCGGTGCTGGGCGCGACGATCGAAGTGCCGACGCTGGATGGGAAGGTCGAGATGACGATCCCGCCGGGCACGCAGAATGGGCAGACGTTCCGGCTGCGCGCCCAGGGGATGCCCCGGCCCGGCGGAGGGCGTGGGGACCAGCTGGTGCGCGTGAAGGTTGTGGTGCCGGCGAAGCCCACGCCCAAAGAGAAGCAGCTGTTCGAAGAGCTGGCCAAGGTGCGGAAGGAGAACCCCCGGGCCCATCTGGGATGCAAATAAACCCGTCTACTTGGTCTACTTAGTCTTCCTGGTCTGCTTGGTCTCAAACGTTTCCGCTGCGGCAGGTAGACTAAGAAGACTAAGTAGACTAAGGAGACTAAGTAGACGGAGTTTGCGACATCGCTAGAGGAAGAAGCAATGGCTATTCGATTCGACAAATTCACAGAGAAGGCCCAGGAAGCAATTCTGGGCGCACAGGAGTCGGTGCGCTCCGCCCAGCACGCGCAGATGGAGAGCGAGCACCTGCTGCTGGCGCTGCTGGAGCAATCTGACGGCATCGTCCCCCAGGTGCTGGCCAAGGTCGGGGTCAATGTGGCAGCCCTGCGCGGCCGGGTACGGGCCGAGCTGGATCGGCTGCCGAAGGTCTCCGGGCCACCCGCCGAGGGGTTAATGATCGGCCCGGGGCTGCGGCAGGCGCTCGAGACCGCGCAGGCCGAAGCCCAGCGGCTGCACGACGAGTACATCAGCACGGAACACCTGCTGCTGGGGATCGCGGGGGGACACGGCAGTGCGGCCGCGCGGGCGCTGGCTGATGCCGGCGTTACCTTGGACGGCCTCTACCGCGCGATCCAGGAGGTGCGCGGATCGCAGCGGGTGACCGACGCCAACCCCGAGAGCAAATACCAGGCGCTGGAGCGCTACGGCCGCGACCTGACCCGGCTGGCGGCCGCGGGCAAACTTGATCCGGTGATCGGCCGCGACGATGAGATCCGGCGCGTCGTCCAGGTGCTCTCCCGCCGCACTAAGAACAACCCGGTCCTGATCGGCGATCCCGGCGTCGGGAAGACGGCCATCGTGGAGGGGCTGGCCCAGCGCATTGTGCGCGGGGACGTGCCCGAAGGCCTGAAGCACAAGCGCGTGGTGCAGCTGGACCTCGGGGCGCTGGTGGCCGGGACAAAATACCGGGGCGAGTTTGAAGATCGCCTGCGGGCCGTCCTGCGCGAGGTCACCGACAGCGACGGCGAGATCATCCTGTTCATCGACGAGCTGCACACCGTGGTCGGCGCCGGCGCCGCGGAAGGCGCGATCGATGCCGCGAACATGCTCAAGCCCATGCTGGCGCGCGGCGAACTGCGCACCATCGGCGCGACCACGCTGGACGAGTACCGCAAGCACATCGAGCAGGACGCGGCGCTGGAGCGGCGGTTCCAGCCCGTGTATGTCGATGAGCCGTCCGTGGAGGAAACGATCTCCATCCTGCGCGGGTTGAAGGAGCGCTACGAGGTGCACCACGGGGTGCGCATCACCGACGCCGCCGTGATCGCCGCGGCGACACTGTCGGACCGGTACATCAGTGACCGGTACCTCCCCGACAAGGCGATCGACCTGATCGACGAGGCGGCCAGCTGGCTGCGGATGGAGATTGACAGCAAGCCGACCGAGCTCGATGAGATCGACCGGCGGGTGATGCAGCTGGAGATCGAGCGCGAGGCCCTGCGGAAGGAAGATGACCCCGCGAGCCGGGAACGGCTCGCGTCGCTGGAGCAGGAGATTGCCCAGCTGAAAGAGAGCAGCAGCCGCCTGCGCCAGCAGTGGGAGCAGGAGAAGCGGGGGATCGCCGCGATCCGGCAGACCAAGCAGCAGATTGAGCAGGTCCGCCACCAGATCGAGGAGGCGGAGCGGCGGGCCGACCTGGAGACGGCGGCGCGCCTGCGGTACGGCACCCTCCCAGACCTGCAGCGCCAGCTGGCGTCGCAAGAGGGGACCCTGCAGCAGATGCCCTCGGGACAACGACTCTTAAAGGAAGAGGTGGATGCCCAGGACGTCGCCGAGGTCGTCGGCAAATGGACAGGCATCCCGGTCAGCCGGCTGCTGGAAGGCGAGATGCGCAAACTGCTGGAGATGGAGGCGCGGCTGCACGAGCGCGTGGTGGGCCAGGACGATGCGGTCCAGGCCACGAGCGACGCGATCCGGCGCGCGCGCGCCGGATTGAAAGATCCGCGGCGACCCATCGGCTCATTCCTGTTCCTGGGGCCCACCGGCGTGGGCAAGACCGAATTGTGCCGCGCCCTGGCCGCGCACCTGTTTGACGATGAGGACGCGATGGTGCGCCTGGATATGTCGGAGTACCAGGAGAAGCACACCGTCAGCCGGCTCATCGGCGCGCCGCCGGGCTACGTCGGGTTTGAGGAAGGCGGGCAGCTCACCGAGGCCGTGCGCCGGCGGCCGTATCGCGTCGTGCTGTTCGACGAGATCGAGAAGGCGCACAGCGACGTGTTCAACATTCTGCTGCAGATCCTCGAGGACGGCCGGCTCACCGATGGCCACGGGCGCACCGTGGATTTCAAGAATACCGTGATCATCATGACCAGCAATCTGGGGAGCAGATTCCTGCAGCACCTGGAGCCGGGCAACACGGCGCAGTTCGAGATGGCCAGAATCCAGGTGCTGGATGAGGTGCGCAAGGCCTTCCGGCCTGAGTTTCTGAACCGCATCGACGAGATCATTGTCTTCCACCCGCTCTCGCAGGAGCACATCAAGGCCATCGTGGAACTGCAGTTGCACGAACTGCAGCGGCGGCTGGACGGGCAGAAGATCCGGCTCGTGGTCAGCGACGCGGCGAAAGCCTACCTGGCCCGCGAGGGCTACAGCCCGGATTTCGGCGCGCGTCCGCTGCGGCGGTTGATCCAGCGCGAGGTGGAGAACCGGCTGGCGAAGATGGTGCTGGCCGGCGAACTCCGGCCCGGGCAGACAGCCGCGGTCGACGCTGCCGGCGGCGCCGTCAAGATCATAGCGAAGGAACCCGCGCGGGCCACGGCGGACTAAAACGCGACCGCGTCTACTTGGTCTCCTTAGTCTTCTTGGTCTCACACTTTTCGTCGCGATTGGCAGGTAGACTAAGAAGACTAAGTAGACTAAGCAGACCAAGTAGACTCAAGGGGCTCCCACATTCTCGAAGTCACCGTTTTTGTCAGTGGCGCGGTGCTGCTGGCGCTGGAGATTATCGCCAGCCGGATCATCGCGCCGGTCTTCGGGAACTCCATCTATGTGTGGGGGAGCCTGATCGGCGTGTTTCTCGCCGCGCTCGCCGCAGGCTACGTGGCGGGCGGCCGGGCCGCCGACCGCTGGCCCTCGCCGATGGTCTTCGCGGGGCTCTTCGTGTTGGCCGGAGGGCTGGTGTTCCTGATTCCGCTGGCGGCCCCGGGCGTGCTGTCGTCCCTGTCCGCCGTGCAGTTGGGGGCGCGGGCGGGTCCGCTGGCCGCCTCGGCGGCCCTGTTCTTTTTGCCTGCCGCGGTGATGGGCATGGTATCGCCGTTTGCAATCCGCCTGCGGACGCGCACCGTGGCCACCATCGGCAACGTCGCCGGCGCCCTGTATGCTTTCTCCACCCTGGGCAGCATTGCCGGGACGCTCCTGGCGTCGTTCATTCTGCTCACCCTCTGGCCCGTGCCTACGATCGTGCACGCGCTGGGTGTCGCGCTGCTGGTCTCCGCCGTGCTGTGGGGGCTCACCAGGAGGCAGCTCCTGCCGGCCGGTGCGGCGGCGACCGTCACCGTCCTGCTGGTCGGCATCGCGGGACTCCGCGCCCCGCCGGGAGCGGGGGAAGGCCTGCAGTATGAGCGGGATACCGTCTATCACCGCATCACCGTCAGCGATGAGGGCGGGGTCCGCTTCCTGAAGCTCGACAACTACTGGCAGAGTGCGCTCGATCTCTCCAACCCGCGCCGCACGGTGTTTGCCTACACCGACTACATGCACCTGCCGGTGATCCTGCGGCCTGATGCGCGGCGTGTGCTGATGATCGGACTGGGCGGTGCCACGGTGCCCGCGCGCTACTACCAGGACTACCCGCAGATGCACCTTGACGTCGCCGAGCTCGATCCTCGTGTGGTGGAGGTGGCCAGGCGGTATTTTCACGCCCCGCAGGGGGACCGGCTGCGGGTGACCACGGAGGACGGCCGGTTGTTCATGACCCGCTCCGCCGATCGCTACGACATCATTCTCCTGGATGCGTACCTCATCGACAGCATTCCATTTCACTTGGCCACGCGCGAGTTCTTTGCCGCGGCGAGAGCGCACCTGGCACCTGGAGGCGTGCTGGGATCGAATGTGATTGGGGCTCTGGCCGGACCCCGCAGCGGGTTGTTCCGCGCCATCTACAAGACGGTGGCCAGCGTGTTCCCGACCGTGTACGTGTTCCCTGTGGACTGGGACCGGTTTGGGTCCCCCGTGGCGTTGCGCAACATCATTCTGGTGGCGACCGATCAGCCGCCGCAGCCGCGCGACGCCGTCCTCCGCGCCGCGGCGCGCGCCCGCACGAATCCCGGCGTCACGCTGCCCCAGGTCGAGGAGTCGGCGCGCGACCTGTACCCCGAGCCCATCGGGACGCGCGACGTGCCGGTGCTCACCGATGATTTCGCACCGGTGGAAACGTTGCTGCAGTGGCGATAGACGCGCGCGGGCCTACCGTGTAAGATGAGCATATTCTCGCCACCCCACAAATTCGAACTGCGCGAATTTGCGGGGGCCCCGGCAACTACTGCCGACAGGCCCATAGGACCGGACCGGATGCCCGTGCTGAAGCTGTATCTGGGGGACGTGGTGCAGACCCGCAAGACGCACCCGTGTGGCAGCGACCAGTGGACGGTCGAGCGCCTGGGCGCCGATGTGGGCATCCGCTGCCAGGGATGCGGGCGGTATGTCCTGATGGAGCGCGCCAAGTTGGAACGTCGGATCAAGCGTTTTGTGAGTCGACCCGAGATGGACCCCGCAACGAGTAACCGCGCCTCCGGCGGGGCAGAGGGTCAATGATATGAGGCTCTTTGCCTGGGGCGCGGCGATCGCCGGCTGGGGACTCCTGCTGCCACTGCTGGACGTCACGCCACCTCCGCCGACCCCCCTGCTGGCCATCTTCCTGCTCCTGGCCATTGTCACGGAGTGGCTGATGGTGCCGCTGCCCCGCGGGGGCTACCAGTCCGCGGGACTGGCGGTGTCGTCCGCCTCGCTGGTGATCATGGGGCCGGTGCATACCGCGCTGGTGATGGGCATTGGGGTCGTGATCGGCAACGGGCTGCTGCACCGGCGGTTCTACCTCCACGCCGTCTTTAACAGCGGCCAGTACATCCTGTCGATCCTGCTCGCCGGGATGACGTTCGCCCTCGTGCACAGCAGGGGGATGTTGCTGCCGGCCACGCTGTACACCGGCCGGGCCGATCTGATGTTCTTCCTCGCCTTCTTCGCGGCCATCGTCGTCTATATCGTCAGCAGCAGCCTGCTCGTCAGCGCGATGGTGTCCCGCTCCCGAGGCTCGCCGCTGTGGGAGGTCTTCACCGCCAACATCGCCTGGGAAGCGGTCAACAATCTTGCATTCGCGACCCTGGGGCTGGTGCTGGCTCTGATCTACCAGCAGGCACTGCCTGTGGGGGCCATCGTGCTGACGGTGCCGTTGCTGCTCACAGGGTACATCTTGATGCTGTACACGACCCGCGAGCATGCCCACCGTGAACTCGAGGTGGTCGAGCGCATCGGCCGGGCGTCGATCACGCTGGATCTGGAACACCTCTTCCGCACGATGTACGAGCATGTGGGGCGCATCATGCCGGCCGAGGTCTTTTATGTGGCGCTGTACGACGGCGAGCGCCACACCCTGACCTATGACTTCCTGGTGGATTCCGGCAAGCGGTTCCCGCCGCAGACCGTACCGGTGCATGCGCAGGTGCAGGCCACGCTGGACGGGGGCGCGCCGCGGCTGATCCACTTGACGCCGCGGGACCTGTCCGGCCCTGATCCGCTGCCGCGCATCGGCGAGGTCAAGCGCCGCAGCGCCTCGATGATGTTTGTGCCGGTGATGCGGGGCAAGCAGGTGATCGGGTTGGTGTCGGTGCAGAGTTACGCGCTCAACGCCTACACCGTGCAGGATGTGCGCCTGATGGAGACGATCGCGGCACAGGTGGCCACGGCGATCGACAACGCGCGATTGTTTGATTCCAGCCGCCGCAGCGTGGAGCGGTTGACCAGCCTGCAACAGATTGCCACCGCCATCGCCGGCAGCCAGAAGATGGACGACGTGCTGGCGGCCATCGCCGAAGGCGCGCGGCAGATGCTGGCCGTGGACCGCTGCGCGATCTATCTGGGCGATGAGCAGCGCGGGCTCGTCGACGCCTTCGCCCACGGCCTGCCCCCTGAGTACGTCCAGGTCCTGCAGCGCGCCGCGCTGGGCCCGGTAGCCAACCTTTTGTTCGAGGTCCACTCGCCGATGGTGGTCGAAGATGTCGAGCGGGATCCGCGGCTGCGGGCCATGCGGGAGATGTTCGTCGGCCACGACGAGGCGACGCTGGCCGCCGTCTGGCAGACGATCAAGACGGCCACCACGCTGCCGCTGCTGTACCAGGGCGAGTTGCTGGGTGTGCTGGCGTTTTATCATACGACCATCCGGCCGTACAGCGCGGAGGACCTGCGGCTGGCCCAGGCCATCGCGGATCAGGCGGCCATCGCAGTGAAGAACACCACCCTGCTGTTCCAGACCCAGCAGCGGGCGGCGGAAGTCAACCTGCTGAACCGGGTGTTGAGCACGGTGAGCGGGACCCTGGACCTGCACGACATGTTCCGCCGGATCGTGGAGGAGGTCTCGCAGACGTTTGGGTACTCGCATGTCAGCATTCACCGCCTGGAAGGCGACTATCTGATCCTGCAGGCGCAAGTGGGCTACCGCGAGACGCATGAGAAGATCCACATTACCAAGGGCATCATCGGGCGCGTGGCGCGGACGGGCAAGCCGGTGCTGGTGCCAGAGGTGAGCCAGGACCGTGACTACATTTCCGCCGATCCGCTGGTGCGCAGCGAGGCGGCCGTGCCCATCTCCGCCGACAATCATGTGCTGGGGATCCTGAACATCGAAGCCGACAGCAGCCGGCGGCTCACCGACACGGACATCACGCTGCTGCAATCGCTGGCCGGCCAGCTGGGCGTGGCGCTCCGCAACGCCACGCTGTTTGAAGAGGCCCAGCGCTCCCGGGACGAGATCACTGTGCTCTATGATGCGGCCAAGACCATCAGCAGCAGCCTGGAACTGGAATCGGTGCTCAACAACCTGGTGCAGGTGACCTGCCAGGCGTTCACCTACGAGCAGGGCGCGATCCTGCTGGCGGACGAACGCAGCGGGGATCTGGTCGTGGAGGCGACGTACGGCTACGCGCCCGGCACGCGAGGGTACCGCATCCCGGTGGGCAAGGGCATCACCGGCTCGGTGCAGCGCACCGGCAAACCGGAGGTAGTGGCCGATGTGCGGCGCGACCCGCGGTACATCGGCATCACCGAGCGCGTGGTCTCCGAGATCGCCGTGCCGTTGATCAGCGAGGGCCGGGTCATCGGCGTGTTCAACCTGGAGAGCACGCACCGGGCGGCGTTTGGCCAGCGTGACCTGCACATCCTCACCGCGCTAGCCGGCTATGCCACGATCGCGATCGAGAACGCGCGGCTGTTCGAAAAGACCAAGCGGCTGGCCATTACCGATGGGCTGACCGAGCTGTACAACCACCGCTACCTGCACGAGGCCATGGAACGGACCCTGCAGCGCTGCCGGCGCGACGAGCAGCCGCTGGCGGTGATCATGCTGGAGATCGACAGCTTCAAGCGGTACAACGACACCTACGGCCACCAGCGCGGCGACGACGTGCTGCGCATTGTGGCGGACGTGCTGCGCAAGGGCAGCCGGACCTCGGACATCGTGGCCCGCTACGGCGGAGACGAGTTCATGATCGTTCTCCCCAATTCCTCGAAAGATACCGCCTCGGAGATTGCCGAGCGCCTCCGCCGCGCGGTGGAGGCCTATCCCTTCCTGCTGGGGGAAAGTATCGTCACCTCGGTCACCCTCAGCGTGGGCGTCGCCGCCAGCCCCGACGACGGCGACACGGTGGACGGGCTTGTCGACGCCGTCGACCGCGCTCAGTACACCGCCAAGCGCTCCGGCGGCAACAAAGTCTACGTCGCGCACGCCGTCAAAGAGAAAACTACGGGATAGAAGTCTTCCCAGTCCTCTCAGTCTACTCAGTCTTCCCAGTCTACCGACGTTGCCTTCTGCAGTGCAGTAGACTGGGGAGACCGGGAAGACCGGGGAGACTGGGTAGACTTTTTCTCCGACTATGGCACTCTCCATTGGTATCGTCGGGCTGCCGAACGCAGGAAAATCCAGCCTGTTTAACGCGTTGAGCCGTGCTGGTGCTCCCGTGGCCGCTTACCCCTTCACCACGATCGACCCCTACCGGGGCGTCGTGCCCGTGCCCGACCCCCGCGTAGATGCCATCGCGTCGGTGACCCACCCGGAACGCATCGTCCCGGCCACGGTCGAGTTTGTCGATATCGCCGGGTTGGTCCGGGGCGCGTCGCGCGGTGAGGGGCTCGGCAACCAGTTTCTCGCCCAGATCCGTGACGCGGACGCGATCGCGCACGTGGTGCGCTGCTTCCCGGATCCCGAGGTCCCGCACGTGGAGGGGGCGGTCGACCCGGTGCGCGACATCGAGATCGTGGAGACGGAGCTGGCGCTCGCCGATCTCGCCGTGGCGGAACGGGCGCTGGAGCGTGCGCGGACCCGGGTGAAGGCGCACGAGCCGAAGGCCGCCGAGGAGCTCGCGGTGCTGGAGGAGCTCAGCGCCCAGTTGCAGCGCGGCACGCCCGCCCGCCTCCTCCCCGCGGGTCCGCGCTGGACCGAGATGCTGGCTCCGCTGCGGCTGCTCACCGCGAAGCCGGTCGTCTACGTCGCCAACGTGGCAGAGCATGACCTCCCGCAGGCTGCGTCGGCGGCGACGGTGCGCCGCACCGCCGATGCGCAGCACGCTCCGGTGGTGGCGCTGTCGGCGAAGCTGGAGGCGGAGGCTGCGCAGCTGTCGGCGCCTGAGGCCGCAGAGGTCCTGCCGTCCTACGGGATGGAGGCCTCCGGGCTGCTGCGATTGATCCGGATCGCCTACGAGATGCTGGGGTTGGTGACGTTCTTCACGATGGCGTCGAAAGAAGTGCGGGCATGGTCGGTCCGGCGGGGAACCCGGGCGCCGCAGGCCGCCGGGACGATTCATACCGACATGGAGCATGGCTTTGTCCGCGCCGAGGTGATCGCGTGGGAGAGTCTGGTCCGCGCCGGTTCCCCGCAGGCGGCCCGCGACCTCGGGCTGGTGCGGCTGGAGGGGAAGGACTACGTCGTGCAGGACGGGGACGTCTTGCTGATCCGGTTCGCGCTCTAGACCGCCAGGTCTGTGCCGGGGGCTGCACGGGCACGTTGTAGATGGACGGCGTGTCGCACCGGACGAAGGCACGTCTCCTGCTGGAACTCAGAGGGGATCCCCCCTGGCCCTGCCGAGAGGTTCACCGCGCGGACCCCGGCACAGTCCGCTCTCTCCCCGTGAACAGGAAGTTGCGACGTTGATTGCCCGCGGGCTGACCAATCGAGAGATCGCACAGGCCCTGGCAATCTCGGAGCGGACCGCCGGCAATCACGTGCAGCACATTCTTAACAAGCTTGGCGTCAGCTCGCGCGCCCAGATTGCCGTCTGGGCAGTGTCGAACGGCTTGTTTACCCTGCCCAGCGACTAGCGCAGCCGAACGTCTGTCTGCCCGGTATTTCCCGCAAATTACCTCAGGGATTTCCCTGTATGAGTATTCCACTCGATGGCCTACCTATGTCGATCGAGGTATGGAAGAAGGAAGCAGAGGCCTCTGCCCAAGACACAATCTGAGAAAGGGGTTGTCATGGTGCAGGGTAGAGTTCGTCGCTGGACAGCAAGCTTAGCCGTGGTGCTGCTGGGGGTGTTGCTGTGGCCTGTCCCGGGCGCGGCGTGGACCACAGATGCCACCACGTTCAGCGGCCAGGCCACCGGTGTGCGGGCGACGGTGCTGGGAATTACCGCTGTGGTGGCAGACACCGGGCCGTTGCCGGAATCCGGCGGGGCGCGAGAAGCCTCGCTCCTGAATGTGAGCGCCGGCGGATTGTCCGCGGAGGTCGTCCACGCCTCAACCGTCGGGCAGGGTGATGGGACCCGCTCCGAGGCATCGCTGGCCAGCGCCTCGCTCGCGCTGGAAGGGAACACCGTATCGGCCACTTTCCTTGCCGCCCGGGCCTCCGCCGTCTGCACCGACCAGGGGCCACAGATCAGTGGAGGATCGGAGGTAACGGATCTCGTGGTGAACGGCCAGTCGATCGCCGTCACCGGTGCGCCCAACCAAACGGTCCCCCTGCTCGTGGGCAGCATCATCATTAACGAGCAGAAGGGATCGACGACCGCCACCACCGGTGAGATGACGGTCAACGCCCTGCATGTGCTGATCCCAGGGGTCGCCGACGTGGTGATCGCATCCGCACATGCGGATGTCGGGTGTGGGCAGAAGGCCTGCGATCCCTCCAAGGAGTTTGTCACAGGCGGCGGGTGGATCACGGGCACTCCGTCAGGCGCGCGTGCGAATTTCGCCGTCGCGGGAGGCAAGGAGCCCGGGTGGGGCCACCTGGTCTATTTCGACCACGGTCAGCCCGCCCTCCAAGTAAAGGCGACCGCCATCACCGCCTATACCAACCTGGGCGGCACAGTGCGCCGGATCGAGGGCACAGCCGATATGAACGGGCAATCTGGGACGTTTATGGCCGACGTGGCCGACAACGGCGAACCCGGCCGCGCGGACACGTTCACGCTGCGGCTCTCGAATGGCTATACCGCCTCCGGTACGCTGGATGGTGGGAATATCCAACTCCACAGCCCGTGCCAGTAGCGGCATGATGCGCTCGTAACGGCCCGTCGGGCCGGGCTGTGTGAGAGGACTGCCGGGACCCCCTGCCCGGCAGTCCTCCGTTTGAGGCCCCTATTCCCCCGCGTTGCGGTTTGGTGCTATAATCGGCTGGCCCGTGGGGCACCCCGCGGGATTTTCTTCGAAGGGCTGTGCTTCGAAGCGGGGTGTGGAGGCGTCCGTTGAACAGCTACGATCTCGTGTACATTGTCCGGCCGGATCTGGAGCCAGATGCCCTCAAGACCGTCGTTGATCGCATCACCCAGCGGATCGGGGGTCAAGGCGGCAAGGTCGAAGCCGTCGATGTCTGGGGGAAGCGGCGGATGTCGTTCTCGATCGGCAGGCATCGCGAGGGTCTATACGTCCACACCCGTCTGGCCGTCGATCCTCAGAAAGTGACCGAGATCAGGCGCCTGGCATCAATGAATGAAGAGGTCCTGCGGGTCACGGTTACCAGAGCAGTGGGAAAACTTCCCGGGCCGGCCGCGCCGGCGGCAGCACCCGCGGCGGCCCCTCCTGCAGCGGCGGGGGCTCCGTCACAGCCGGCGGAGGCTTAGGCGAGCGTGCTCAACCGGATCATCTTAATCGGGCGGCTGACGCGCGATCCGGAGCTGCGTTACGTCCCCAGCGGGCAGCCGGTGGCCAGCTTCACGCTGGCCGTGGACCGGCCCTTCGTCAACCAGCAGGGGGAGCGAGCGACAGATTTTATCGATATCGTCGCATGGCGCAAGCTGGCCGAGCAGGTCACACAGCATCTCAGCAAGGGCCGGCTGGTGGCGGTGGAAGGGCGGCTGCAGATCCGTTCGTACGAGACTCAGGATGGCCAAAAGCGCAAAGTGGCTGAAGTGGTCGCAGATGGCGTCCGGTTTCTCGATCGCAAGACTCCCGCCCCCGCGGGAACAGCGGAACCGGCCGTGGCAGAGCCGGCGGCGGAGGCTGAAGGATCCGATCATGAAGACGATGTGCCATTCTAAGAGGGGATAGACGATGCCTGAGAGTAGGTCGCGGTCGCAGGGCAGAAGAGAGTGGCGAGGGCGGCGGCCCAAGCGCCGGAACTGCACGTTCTGCAGCGAGAAGGCCAATGCCATTGACTACAAAGATGTCACCCGGTTGCGCCGGTTCGTCACCGAGCGCGGCAAGATTCTCCCTCGCCGCGTCTCCGGGAATTGTGCACGGCACCAGCGCGTGCTGGCCACCGCGATCAAACGCGCCCGAGAGCTGGCCCTGCTGCCCTACACGGCCGAATGACGGGAACACGGGATCGCGGGAGCGCGGGAACGCGATCCGGTGGCGTGGTTGCCCGCGTTCCCCCGTTCCCCTGTTCCCGCGTTCCCGTTGGTTTGTCTTGAGGTAGCCCATGGCTCGACCCATCTCTGTCCGCGGTCTGACCGAAGGGGCCATCCTGGCGGCGCTGGTGGCGGTCCTGGCCCTGGCCGCAAACTATGTTCCCCTGGTCGGCCTCGCGGCAAACTTCTTGTGTCCGATTCCGCTCGCCGTCCTGATGATCCGCCACGGGCTGCGCGTGGCCGCCCTGGCCACCGTGGTGGCGATCGCCATCGGGAGCGCGATCAGCGGGCCCGTGACCGGGGTGTTGATCCTGTTGGGTTTTGCGCCGGTCGGCCTGGCCATTGGCTTCGGTCTGCGCCGGCAGTGGTCGGCGTCGACGGTCATCCTGGTCACGGGGGCGGCGGTGCTCGGAGCACTCGTGCTGGGGGGTGTGGCGGCAAAGATCGGTGTCGGCGTGGACCCACGGGTCTTCGCCCGAGAGGTGATCGAACTCAACAAACGCAGTTTCGACGACGCCGTGCAGCGCTATGGCCGGTTGGGGTTGGACACCCGCCAGATGGACGCGAGCGTCACGATGATGCGGGATTTCTTCGACTACTCGTATCGGCTAATCCCGATGCTGCTGCTGGTGGGGAGTTTTATCAGCGCCTACCTCAACTACGAAGTGGCGCGGCATGTGCTCAGGCGTGTGGGTGTCAAGGCGCCGGCGCTGCCGCCGATGTCGATGTGGGGCCTGCCGGCCATCGCCCTGTGGGCACTCCCCCTGCTGTCCCTGCTGGCCGCCCTGGGGGCGCGGCGGCTCGCGCCGCTGGAAGGCCTGGGAACGAACCTGGTCTTCCTGATCTTCTTTGCGCTGCTGAGTCAGGGCATGCTGGCCGGGTGGGTCTTAATGGAGAAGTACCGGTTTCCCAAGTGGTATCGGGTGATCGTGATCCTGTTGTTCAGCAGCGGCCCCACCGGATTGGTGTTGTTCTTGCTGGGGCTGGCGGATGCGGCCCTCGATTTGCGGCGCCGCTGGCGTCCTGTGGCCAGCGCGCCGTCGTGATGGCGATGAAGGTCATTCTCCTGAAAGATGTCGACGGGCTGGGTGCGACTGGGTCGGTGCGGGACGTCAAGGAAGGGTACGCGCGCAACTACCTCTTCCCACGCGGGCTGGCGGTCCCGGCCACAGAGCGCGCCGTGCGCACCCTGCAGCACCAGCAACAGACGACGGCCCAGCGCCTCCAGCGGGAGCGCCACACCGTGGAGGAACTTGCCGCCGCGCTGGAGCAGGCGGTGGTCGAGATCCGGGCGAAAGGTGGCGAGGGTGGGCGGCTCTTTGGGTCGGTAACCACGGCCGACATCGCCCAGATCCTGGTGGAGCGCGGCTTTCAGGTGGATAAGAAGCAGATCGCGCTCGACGAGCCGATTAAAACCGCGGGGTTCTTCAAGGTGCCGGTGCGCGTCGGGCAGGGTATCGTCGCCCATGTCGATCTGAATGTGGTCGCCGGCGAGTAGGCCCGTGGATCACTGATGGCGCGGTCGATGAAAACAACAAGACAGGTCAATCCAACTGGGAACCTTTCCGGGCGCGAGTCCCTGAAGCGCAAGGCGGCGGCACTTTTTGGCGTGCTGGACAGCCTGCTCGGCGCGGAACGGCTGGCCCGGCGGGCTGACAAGGTGGGGGCCAAAGTGCTGATGCACAGCCGGCAACTGGGCCGCCGGGTCCTGGCGTTGCAGCGGCTGGTCTACGACGATGGATCGCTGGCCGCCGTCCCCAAGGAGGCCCAGATTCCGGCGATCCTGGAAGACCTTCAGGAACGCATCGCCGATCTGATGGCCCGCAAGACAGTGGCCGACGAGCTGGAGCGCCGCGTGGCAGACCGGATGCGAGAACGCCAGGACGCGTACATGCGTGAGCTGCGCATGCAGTTGTTGCAGGAGAGCGGCGGCCCGGAAACCGATGTCACACGGCGCAAACTCGAGGAGCTGCAACAACTGGAGCGGGTGCGGGTGGCGCGGACGGCGCTGGAAGCGTTGCGGCCGCGGACCCTGTCCCAGGTCGTCGGGCAGGAGCGGGCCGTGCGCTCGTTGCTGGCCAAGCTGGCGGTGCCCGTCCCGCAGCACGTCATCCTGTATGGGCCGCCTGGCGTGGGCAAAACGACGGTGGCGCGGCTGGTGCTGGAGGAAGCCAAGAAACTTTCCGGCAGCCCCTTCGGCAAAGAGGCGACGTTCATCGAGGTCGATGGATCGACGCTACGCTGGGACTCCCGCGAGGCCACGAACCCGCTGCTGGGATCGGTGCACGATCCGATCTACCAGGGCACGCGGCGCGAGTTTGCCGATCTGGGCATTCCCGAACCGAAGCTCGGCCTGGTTACCAGGGCGCACGGCGGCGTCCTGTTCGTGGATGAGATCGGCGAGCTGGATCCCGTGTTGCAGGCGAAGCTGCTGAAGGTGCTGGAAGACAAGCGAGTCTACTTCGAGTCCTCGTACTACGACCGGGACAACGCCAGCGTGCCCGGATACATCAAGAAGCTCTTCGAAGCCGGCGCGCCGGCCGATTTCATTCTGATCGGCGCAACGACCAAAGAGCCTGAGGAGATCAGCCCGACCTTGCGGTCGCGCTGCGCGGAAGTGTTCTTCGATCCGCTGTCGCAGGAGGACATTCAGCGGATCGTGCGGCAGGCGGCGCTCCGGCTGGGCGTGAAGGTGGGGACCGACGTCCCGCGGATCATCAGCGACTATACGATCGAGGGCCGCAAGGCAGTGAACATGCTGGCCGATGCCTACGGTGTGGGACTGTACCGCACGCGAGGCCGGGCGAGAAACGGAGCCCGCCGCCCCCGCACCCCGCCGCGGATCACGGTCAGCGATCTCTATGAGGTGGTCCGGTCCGGCCGGCTGGCCGCCAGCACGCCGGTGAAGGCCTCGCCGACCCCGGAGATCGGCAAGGTCTTCGCGCTGGGCGTCACGCAGTACGTCGGATCCATCATCGAGATCGAGGCCACCGCGTTTCCGGCCGGAAAGCAGACGCGCGGGACCATCCGGTTCAACGAAACTGCGGGAACGATGGCCAAAGACTCCGTCTTCAACGCGGCGTCGGTGATCCGCCAGGTCGCCGGCATCGACGTGGGGGGCTACGACATTCACGTGAACGTCATCGGCGGCGGGTTGATCGACGGTCCCAGCGCCGGCCTGGCGGTGGTCCTGGCCATGCTCAGCGCCGTGCAGCGCCGGCCCCTGCGGCAGGACGTGGCGGTCACCGGCGAGGTCTCGATTCAGGGAAAGATCAAGCAGGTCGGCGGCATCCCCGAGAAGATCTATGGGGCCCGGCAGGCAGGCATGCGGAAGGTGATCATCCCAGAGGAGAACAAGACCGACGTACCCACGGACGTGAGGGGCATCGAGATCGTTGTCGCTTCAGCCGTGGAAGAGACGCTTCCTCACGTGATGATGCGGCCGCGCCGCGATCCCCGCGCGGGCTGATCCGGTTTTCACCCTGTTTCCTCAGGTTATCCACAGTATTTTTCGCGTCCTATCCACGAAAACTCGCCAGCTGCCCACAAGGTAATCCCCAGCGAAACTGCCAACACTTTGAAAGTCAGGCCGCCAGCAGGCGCTTGACAACCGTACATTTGTTCGCCTAAGATAGGCTACACCAGCGAACGGAGGTTCGAACGGTGTCGATCCCTTCAACCTCGATCGAGCGCGTGCCCCCGCAGAACCTCGATGCGGAACAAAGCGTGCTCGGGTCGATGCTGCTCGACCGTGACGCCATCGCCCGCGTGGTGGAGCTGGTCAGGCCGGAGGATTTCTATCGCGACGCCCACCGTCGCATCTACGAAACGATGGTGGAACTGTTCGAACGCGGCGAGCCGGTGGACCTGATTACCGTCACCGATCGCCTGCGCGATAAAGGGCAATTGGACGACGTCGGCGGCGCGGCGTACGTGACCGGTCTGCTGAACACGGTGCCCACCGCGGCCAACGTCGAGTACTACGCCCGCATCGTACTGCAGAAGTCCATGCTCCGCCAGCTCATCGTCGCCGGCACGCAGATCGCCCACCTGGGCTTCGAAGGTGAAAATGACGTGGAGATCCTGGTGGACCGCGCGGAGAAGCTGGTGTTCAGCATCGCCAATCGCCGGCTCATCCAGGAGTTCCTGCCGATCCGCGAGATCTTAAAGGAAAGCTTCGAGCGCATCGATCGCCGCTACCAGGAGAAGGGGACGGTCACGGGGGTCCCCACGGGCTTCACCGATCTCGATCAGCTCACCAGCGGGCTGCAGCCAGCTGATCTGGCGATCGTCGCGGCGCGGCCCGCGATGGGCAAATGTTTGAAATTCGACGCGGAGATCGTCGACGCGCGCACCGGCGAAGTCAGCACGATCCAGGAGATTGTCGCCCGCGAGGCCGCCGCGGTCTGGACCCTGGACGCGGCGGGTCGGTTGCAGGTGACCGCGCCCTCGCAGTTTGTCGATGACGGGATCAAACCGGTGTATCGCGTGCGCACGCTGTCTGGACGTGAAGTCGAGACGACGCTGACACATCCATTCCTGACGCCGGCCGGCTGGCGGCCGCTGGCCGGGCTGTCCGTCGGAGAACCTATTGCGGTACCCAGCAGCCTCCCGGTGTTCGGGACGACCGACCTGCCCGCGTACGAAGTGAAGCTGCTCGCCTACCTGTGCGCCGGGACGATGCCCACCTCTCCGGCGCTGGCCACAGATTATGCGGACGCCGTGGCCGTTGGCGAGGCCATCCGGGCGGCCACCAGGCCGGCCACAGCGCCGGAGCGCGCAGAGCCTGCCGGGGATGCGGCGCCCTACCCGGTCCGGGGCGCCGCCGTTCCCGAGGCGGTCGGCGCGTTGCTCACGCGGTACCGGACGCTGGCCGGCCCGGCTGAGGCGCGGGCGATCCCGGCGTTGATGTTCACCTTGACCCGTGACAAGCTCGCGCTCTTCCTCTCTCGCCTCCTGGCCTGCACCGGGTTGGTGGAGGTGGTCCAGCATGATGAGGACGGCGGGGCGGTGGACATCGCGGTGCGCGCCGCATCACCGTCTCCGCGGATGGCCCGGCAGGTGCAGCACCTCCTGCTGCGCTTCGGCGTGTCGTCGGCGGTGGCCGGCACCGTCCTGACAGTCAAAGGAGAGCAGGCCCGCCGGCTCTTCCGGGAGATCGGGCTACCAGGTTGGGAACGGCTGCGGTCCTGGGCGCGCTTTGACCAGGGGCAGCTGCTCACCCAGCCGGACATCGTGTGGGACCCTGTGGCCGCGATCGACTACAGCGGAGACGTGCAGGTCTATGACCTGACCATCCTCGAGACGCACAACTTTATCGCCAATGACGTGTGTGTGCACAATACCACGCTCTCGTTGAACATCGCGCAGCACGCCGCGGTGGCGCATCAGGTTCCGGTGGCGATCTTCAGCCTGGAAACCTCCAAAGAGCAGCTGGTGCAGCGGTTCCTCTGCGCGGAGGCTGAAGTCGACGGCAGCAAGCTGCGCACGGGTTTCTTATCGGACTCTGACTGGCCGAAGCTGGCCCGGGCCATGGGACGGTTGTCGGAGGCGCCGGTCTACATCGACGACTCCGCCAACATCTCGGTGATCGAGATGCGCGCCAAAGCTCGCAAGCTAAAGGCCGAGCACGGACTGGGGCTCATCGTGGTGGACTACCTGCAGATGATCCAGTCGTACAAGCGCACCGAGAACCGGACACAGGAAATCTCGGAAATCGCGCGGTCCCTGAAGTCATTGGCCAAGGAACTGGAGATCCCGTTGATCGCCGTCTCGCAGCTCTCGCGCGCGGTGGAGATGACCGGCACGAGGCGGCCGATGTTGTCACATCTTCGTGAATGCGTGGCGGCAGACACGGTCGTCTGGGATGCCGATACTGGGCGTCGATGGACTGTTGGACAGCTTGCGAAGATGACGGCCTGGCCGCGCCTGCTCTCATTGAATACTCACGGGAGACTTGTCCCCGTCCGGCCCGCGAATGTGTTCGAGAAGGGTGAAAATGTGGTTTTCGAAGTTAGGACCTGCACAGGCAGGCGGCTTCGGGCAACTGCGAATCATCCTGTCCTTACGGCGCAGGGGTGGAAGAAGCTCGCCGATCTGACTCCGGGTGCGCAGGTCGCTGCTGCACGTCTCCAAGATCCCGCAAGCGTGGGGCTTGCTCGGGCCTGGCCTCGCTCCGCGGACTCGGCCGGGCGACACAACCAGCGGCTCGCGTTCGGGGGACCGCCCCGAACTCGCCCGGAGGTTGCGCTCGCGTTGGTCTGGCGGGGAGCGGAGGCCGATTGGCGCGCATCGTCCGGGCTCAGACACCGGGGCGGACCACTCCCCCTCCGCTCGCCGGGTGGGTACCCCGCTCGGCCTTCGACGCTGCGCTCGGCTCAGGCCCTTCGCCAGCCCCCGCACGACTTGGACACGAGCGCACTGGAGCAGGCTACCGGGGACATTCTATGGGACCTGGTCGTTGAAATTGTCCCGTGTGGACGCGACACGGTTTACGATCTCGTTATGCCTGGCACGCACAACTTTGTCGCAAATGGGCTTGTTGTCCATAATTCGGGGGAGCTGGAGCAAGTAGCCGATCTCGTCCTCTTCATCTACCGGGAGGACTACTATAACCCGGAGACCGAAAAAAAGAACATCGCCGAGATCATGATTGCCAAGCACCGTAACGGGCCGATCGGCACCGTCGAGCTGTTCTTCCACAGGGAACACAGCAGGTTCGCCAACCTCGAGCGCCGCCGGGCCTAGCCAGCGCAGATGCCCGATTGTGGGGCGAAGAAGGATAGCGCCGTGTGAGTAGTTTCTTTGCGCTCCTCTCTGCCGTCTTCTTCGCTGGCGAAGCGGTGTGCGTTCGTCTCAGTCTGCGCGGTTCGACCGCGGCGACGGCGACCGTGCTGTCGATTGGCACGAACATCACCGCGCTGTGGGTCGTCGCGGCTGCGCGGGGATCTCTGCAGCATCTGCTCACGTCCGCCTCGCTGGTGTTTCTGATGGCGGGAGCGTTCGCGCCGGCGCTGGCACGGCTGACCTATTATCAGAGCATTAACCTCATCGGCGTGGCCCGGGCCACGGTATTCAGCAGCACCACCCCGCTCTTTGCGGCGATCCTGGCAGTCCCCGTACTGGGCGAGCGCCTGAGTTGGCCGGTTGGCGCGGGCACCGTGCTCGTCGTCGCCGGCGTGGCGCTGGCGATCCGGCCGGAGGCGGAACCGCCGTCCACTCGCAGCACCGGAGGCCGCCTCACCACCGGCGCACTGCTGGCTCTGAACACGGCCGTGATGGCCAGCGTGTCGTTCATGCTGCGAAAGATCGGGCTGCGGCTGCTTCCGGATCCCGTGCTCGGCGCCGCCCTGACGGTGACGGGCTCCCTGGTCGTGCTTGTGCCGTACATCGCGGCGCGCTGGAAACACGAGCCGTTGCGCGCGAGCCGCGGCAGCCTGGTGTGGCTGATTGCCAGTGGGTTGTTGACGACGGGTGGGTTCCTCGCCTACTACCTGGCGCTCAGCCTGGGCGACGTGGTGGTGGTCACCCCGCTCAGCAACACGACGCCGCTGTTTGCGGTGGCGCTGCTCTCCGCCTTCCGGCAGGTGGAGCGAGTGACCGCGCCGATTGTCATCGGTTCGGTCCTTGCGGTCGCCGGCGTGCTCCTCGTCGTGGGCGGCTAGTACCCGACCGCGCGTCGTTCAGTCCCCGATGCGCGCCAGCTCCTCTGCCACGGCATCCATCAGCGGGGCGAGCGTGTCGTAGTCGAAGCGGAATCTTGCGCCGGCTGCTTCGAAGAGTTGGGGAAGCGGTTTGGAACCTCCCAGCCAGAGCGCCTGCCAGTACCGTTCCACGGCTTCGCGGTGGTTGACGCGGCTGCGCGTCCAGATCTGTAGGGCGCCGGTCTCGGCGATGCCGTACTCAATGTAGTAGAAGGGACTGAGGAACAGATGGAGCTGGCGGTGCCACGCGCATGCCAGCGCTTCCTCATAGCCGCGCCAGTCTACCACGGTGGCAAAGCGCCTGAACACTTGCCCCCAGGCCTCCCGGCGCTGTGCCCGCGTGTGCGTCGGGTGCGTATACACCCAGTGTTGGAACGCGTCGATCGTGGCCACCCACGGCAGGATGGTCACGGCATCTTCCAGCGTGGCGCGGAACGAGCGTTTGTAGTCATCCGGGTTTTTGTAGAACACGTCCAGGTGCGGCGCGGCGAGCAGCTCCATGCCCATCGAGGCCACCTCCGCAAATTCGATGGGCGCGTTGCGGTAGTGGATGAGCTGTTGCTCGCGCGAGGCCAGCTGGTGGAAGGCGTGGCCGCCTTCGTGGAGCATGGTGCGCACGTCGTCGTCGCGGCCGACGGCGTTGGCGAAGATGAATGGCCAGCGCCGCTCGTGCAGGGTGCTCTGGTAGCCTCCCGGGGCCTTGCCCTTGCGGCTGTCCAGATCCAGGAGTCGCTCCTCCCACATGAAGCGGAACTGATCACCCAGGGCGGGATCGACCCGGCGGAAGACCTCTTCGATGCCCGTAACCAGGTCGTCGATGCTGGCAAAGGGCCGTAGCGGGGGGCGGCGCCTGGGGTCGACCAGGGTATCCCACGGCCGGAGCGTGTCCACGCCCAGCTTCCGGCGGCGTTCTTCGAGAATGGTCCGGACCAGGGGAACGGCGGCGCGCTCCACGCCCGCATGGAACTGCAGGCAGTCCTCGGTCGTGTAGTCAAACCGCCGGCGCCGCTTGAAGGCGTAGTCGCGGTAGTTCCCGAAACCGGCATTGCGGGCGATCTGGGTGCGCAATGCCACCATCCTGTCGAAGAGATCTTCCAGTGCGTCCTTGTCCCGCAGCCGCCGGGCGGTGAGGAGTTCCCAGACTTGCTGGCGCAGGCTGCGGTCGGGCTCTTCCAGAAACTTGGCGGCCTGCTGCAGGGTCATCTCCTCGCCACGATAGACGATCGTCATCGCGCCGGTGAGCTTTTGGTAGTCCTTCATCAACAGCGCGTCCTGTGTCTCCAGGGGAATGTTCTCCTCACGGAACAGCGATACGTTGTTCTCCACGATGCGGTCCAGGACGCCGTACCGGTCCGCGGGCAGGCCTCGCCGGTGCGGGTTTTCCAGATAGGCGAGTTCCAGCGCGTGCCAGTACGACTTGGTCTTGGGGTCGATCTGCTCGATGAACTCCTGATAGGCCGCCTCCCGCACTGGATCGTCTGTCTGCACGGTCATCGCAATGTATCGCCGCGTGCGCTCTTCGGCGATGGCGGCGGACAGTTCGGAGCAGTCCACCAGCCACCGTTCCAGCTCGTCCGCGGAGTTGATGGACCGGTCCCGCAACCGTGTGAACAACGGTTCGATCTGCGCCCACTCGCCCATGGTCGCGCCTGTGGGGACGAACCGGCGCGGAAACGGACGGCGCGGGTCAACCTGCATCAGTTTGTGCACGGGATAACTCCTCTCACGACTGCTCCTGCGCGATGCCCATCAGGTGAAAGCCGCTGTCCACCAAGATGACGTTTCCGGTCACGGCGCGCGACAGGTCGCTGGCCAGGAACACCGCCACGTCCCCCACATCCTCCTGCGTGACGTTCCGGCGCAGCGGGGCGACCTGTTCGGTGAGGTCCCGGAGTTTGGTCAGCCCTTTCACCGCGCTGCCGGCCAGGGTCTTGATGGGTCCGGCCGAGATGGCATTCACCCGCACCTGACCGGGCCCCAGTTCGCTGGCCAGGTAGCGGACCTCGGTTTCCAGCGCCGCTTTGGCCACCGCCATGACGTTGTAGCCGGGGACCACCCGGGCCACGGCGTTGTAGGTCAGGGTGACAATGCTTCCCCCACCGTCACCCATCACCCCCGCCGCGGCGTGTGCGACGGCGATGAGCGAGTACGCGCTGATGTCCAGGGCCAGGGCGTAGCCGCTGCGCGAGATTTCGTGGAACGGCCGGGAGAGGTCGTCGCGGTTGGCGAACGCGATGCAGTGCGCGACGGCATCCAGCCGGCCCCAGCGGTCCCGCAGCCCTTCGAACACGCCGCGGAGATGCTCGTCGTTCTGCACGTCGCACGGGAACGTCGGAAAGGCACTCGGTCCGCCGATCGTCTCCAGCAGTTCGTCCAGATTTTCTTTCAAGCGATCGTTCTGGTACGTGAACGCCAGCTCGGCGCCCTCGCGGTGGAAGGCGCTGGCGATTCCCCAGGCGATGCTGCGCTGGTTGGCCACTCCCATGATCAGCGCCCGCTTGCCCTTAAGGAGCACGGGATTCCTCCTGCTCAGACGTGTGCACGTACCGAATGAGGCCGGTCACGCTCTGCCAGACCGGCATGATCAGTTCATACCGGGCGCTTGCGCCCGGACCATCCCGGAGTTCGATCTCCCGCAGGGTCTCCGCGCGCAGCCGCCCGGTGATGGCGTCTTCGGACTCGCCGGCGGCCAGCCCTTCTCGCACCAGCTGGAGGTTTCTCTGCAGGCGGGCTTCCAGTTGCGCCAGGAGGTCGGCCACCCAGGTGTGCGGGCCGAAGTGGGTGAGCAGCAACCGCCTGGGGCGCAGGGCGCGCAGCCGCGCCAGCGATCGGTCCCATGCCCGCAGGTCCAGCTGCGGAGGCGGCGTCGGCGCCCGGACGTATCGCGAGCCCGGCAGGGCGACCCCGGCAACGTCGCCGGTGAACAAGTCGGCGGATGCCGGATCCCAGAAGGCATGATGGTGGTTGGCATGACCGGGCGTGTCCAGCGCGACGAGCTGCCGCGATCCCAGCAGCACGCTCTCGCCGTCCTGGAGCACCTTCACCTGTCCTTCGGGGACCGGCGCAACGTCCCCGAACAACCGCTGCAGGGCGTCGCCGTATAATCGCCCGGCGCTGGCCACGAGGCGCGCCGGATCGATCAAGTGCGGCGCGCCGGCCGGATGCACGTACACCTCCAGCTGGGGAAACCGCCGCGCCAACGTCCCGGCGCCGCCGGCGTGATCGAGATGGATGTGGGTCACCGCCACCGCCCGCAGGTCGCGGGGATCCACCCCCGCCTCGCGCACGCCCGCAAGCAGCGTGTCCACCGTCGACGTGGGGCCGGATTCGATCAGGGCCGGCCGCTCGCCGAGCAGAAGGTACGCGCTGATCACCTGCGGCGTGTGATTGTAGTGCACGTCGATGACCACGAGGTCATCGGCGATCCGTTCGATCTGTGCCACGTGTCCTATGGTAGCAGCCCCAGCCGCGCGCAGGAATCCTGAGGCGGCATCCGAAGACTAGCCCCAGGCCGTCGGTTTTCCGCGGACGGTTTCTCTTGAAAGGAGGCATGTCTGTGCGCATCAGGATTGCAGCCGTGGTGATGCTGGTGGGAGTGCTGCTGGCCCCCCAGGCGCCGTCTCGCGCCGCGACGGCGTCAGATACCCTGGTCTATGTCAACGACATCAGCGACATGATTTCCCTGGATCCCGCCGTGGCCTACGAGTTTAGCGGGGTCCTGGTGGCGCAAAACCTCTACGACACCCTGGTGGCGTTCGAGGGCGAAGATCTCACGACGCTCAAGCCCCGCCTGGCCCAATCGTGGAGGATCCGCGACGGAGGTGACGTCTGGCAGATCGTCTTTCAGCTCCGGCCGGGGGTCAAGTTCAGTACCGGCCGGCCGGTGACGGCGAAGGCCGTGGCCTTTTCCTTCGACCGGGTGATCGCGCTCAATAAGTCGCCCGCGTTCTTGTTCAAGGACATCGGCGGCATGAAAGAAGGCGACACCATCGCGGTGGGCAGCGACACCGTGGTGGTCAGCCTGCCGAAGACCTCCAGCCCGCAGGCCTTCCTCTCCGTGCTGACGTTCACCGTCGGGGCGATTGTCGATCCCGACGAGGCGATGGCGCACCAGTCCGGTTCCGACCGCGGCGAGGCGTGGCTGCGCAACCACTCCGCGGGGACCGGCCCATACATGCTGGACCGGTGGGATCCGGAGTCTCGCGCGGTGCTGGTCGCAAACCCCAATTATTGGGGACCGAAGCCCAGGCTGTCCCGCGTCATCATTCAGCACGTCCCCGAGAGCAGCACGCAGAAATTCATGCTCGAGTCCGGGGATGCTGACATCGCGGCCGATCTCACCCCAGAGCAGGTGCTCGACCTGGCCAGCAAGCCGGGCGTGATGTCGCAGGACGGCAAGCTGCTGCAGCTGGTGTACGTGGGGATGAACGTCAAACAGCCTCCGCTGGATAACGTCAAGGTGCGGGAGGCCGTTCGCTGGAGCATCGACTACGATGGAATCATCCGCAGCCTGTTGCGCGGAGGAGCGCGCAAGGTTCAGACGATTGTGCCGGAGGGGCTCTTTGGCTTCAACTCATCCGCCCCGTTCCAGCAGGATATCTCCAAGGCCAAGGCGTTGCTGGCGGAAGCCGGGGTCGGCGGGGGGTTCACGGTGGAGATGCTCGTCCCGACCGGACCGGCCCCCGGCGGGCCCAAGTGGGCGGACATCGCCGCCAAGATCCAGAGTGATCTGGCCAAGGCCGGCATCAAGGTTGAGATCAAGGAAACCGTCCAGGCGCAGCTCTTGGGCGTCTACCGGGCCCAGAAGGGTCAGATGGTGATGATCCTGTGGGGTCCAGACTTCCCCGATCCGGACGGGAACGCGACACCGTTCTCGGATTATGCGGCGCATTCCATTGCGTGGCGCAACCAATACAATGATACGGCGGCGGCGACGCTGGCCAAGCAGGCGGCGCTGGAGCCGGATCTGACCAAACGCCGGACGCTGTACAAACAGCTCACGGACAAGGTCCTGCATGAAGGGCCGTACATCGTGCTGTATCAACCGACCAAGCGCTTCGGGCTGCGGCAGAACGTGCAGGGGTTTGTCTGGAACCCGATGGCCTACGCGGAGTTCCGGACCGTCAGCAAATAGGATGTGAGCCGATACGTCCTGACGCGGATCGCCTCCATGGGGCTCGTGCTGCTGGGGGTGTCCGTCCTGACGTTTTTCATCGCCCATGTGGTGCCGGCCGATCCGGTCCTGGCCGCGCTCGGTGAGCACGCGCGTGAAGACCAGATCCGCTCGTACCGACACGCCTATGGACTGGACCGGCCGGTCGGCGTCCAGTACCTGATCTACGTCCACCGGCTGCTCGCGGGAGACTTTGGGATTTCGATTCGCACCCGGCGGCCGGTGGCCGAGGACCTGGGGGAGTTCCTCCCGGCGACAGTCGAACTCGGCGGCACGGCCTGGCTGGTGGCGCTGCTGCTGGGGATCCCGGCGGGTATCCTCTCCGCGATTTACAAAGATCGCATCTTCGACCACCTCGCCCGCATCGGTTCGCTGATAGGCGCGTCGATGCCGGTCTTCTGGCTCGGACTGCTGCTGCTGGGTTCATTCTACTATCGCCTGCGCTGGCTGCCCGGTCCGGGCCGCCTGGATATCTCCGCGATTCCACCTCCGCCACGCACCGGATTGCTGCTCATCGACTCGGCTCTGGCGGGCGATGGGGCGGTGTTTTGGAGCGCGCTCCGGCATCTGGTGCTGCCGGGACTGACCCTGGGGCTTTTTTCGACCGCGGTGATCGCCCGGATGACGCGCTCGGCCATGCTGGAGGTCCTGTACCAGGACTACATCAGGACGGCTCGAGCCAAAGGACTGGCCGGGGCCCGCGTCGTGCTCCGGCACGCGCTGCGCAACGCGATGATCCCCACGCTGACCATCGTGGGCATTTCCTTCGGAAATCTGCTCAGCGGTGCGGTGCTGACGGAAACCGTCTTCGCCTGGCCCGGTCTGGGACGGTACGCGACCACGTCCGCGATCAGCCTGGATTTCCCGGCCGTGATGGGAGTGACCATCGTCGCCGCGGTCATCTACACCACGATCAATCTCGTCATCGACCTGCTCTATGCGCGGCTGGATCCACGCGTGCGGTATGAGTAAGCTGGCTCCCCCGCGGCGCCGCCGGTGGCCTTACCGTCTCCGCCTGCTCCGCCGCAACCCGCTGGTCACGCTCGGTGCGGTGATCGTGCTGCTCTACTCGCTCGCTGCACTCGCTGCTCCGCTGCTGGCCCCGCATCCGCCGCTGACCCAGTACCTGGAGGAGCGGTTGGAACCACCGAGCGCGCAGTTTCCGCTTGGCCTGGATCAGCTGGGACGGGATATCTTCAGCCGCTTACTCTTCGGGGCGCGTCTCTCGCTCATGATCGGTCTGGTGGTGGTCGTCATCGCCGGTGTGTTGGGGACGGTCGTGGGCATGGCCGCCGGGTTTGCCGGCGGCCGCGTTGATCACGCGCTAATGCGTGTGACGGATATCTTTTTTGCCTTTCCGTCCCTCATCCTGGCGATGGCGATCGCCGCGGCGCTGGGGCCCAGCCTGACCAACGCCATGATTGCCATCGCCATGGTCACCTGGCCGGTCTACGCCAGGTTGAGCCGCGCCCAGACGCTCGTGCTGGTCCGGCGGGAGTTCTTGGAGGCAGCCCGGGCGGTGGGCGCCGGCGATCTTCGCATTCTCACGCGACACGTCCTGCCTAATGCGCTGTCCCCGCTGGTCGTGCAGGCGTCCTTCAATATGGGAGACGCGATCCTGATTGCCGCGGGATTGAGCTTCATCGGTTTCGGCGCGCACCCTCCCACGCCGGAGTGGGGCGTCATGGTCAGTGAAGGGCGGGACTATATCACCACACAGTGGTGGGTGCCGACCTTCCCGGGGCTGGCGATTCTGATGGCCGTGACGGGATTCAACTTGCTGGGTGATGGCATCCGGGACATGCTCGATCCCCGTCTCCGCCGAGCTGGGTAGACGGGACGCTCGTCCTGCGCGCCGGACGTCCCTGCTTCCTTCTTTAGTGAGGAAGGTCCTCAATCCAGCTTACCGTCGCCTCCACAAGTTCGGCGATGACCTCATCGCTCGAACGTCCTGGCACGCGCAGGCCGTGATCTGCGTTCTCCACACGGTGCAGCGTGGCGGTGGGGAGGCGGACCAGTGTGCGCTGCAGCAACTGCGGTTGGGCGAACGCGTCGCGCGTGCCCTGCAGGAACAGCATCGGCACTGTAATCGTATAGAGGTGTTTGTCACGCAGGCGGTCCGGTTGGCCCGGAGGATGGAGAGGATAACTCAAAAACACTAGGCCGGCCGCGGCAAACCCCGCAGCGACCAGGTGCGAGGCGATGCGCCCGCCCATGGAGCGGCCTCCCACCAGGAGCCGGTCGGCCGATCGCGCCGTCTGCTCCGCGACCACCCGGTAGCAGGCTTCCAGGACGGGCTGCCGGTCTGGTGCTCGGCGCCGCGCCTCCGCGTAGGGAAAGTTGAACCGGACCGCGCCGATCCCGCGCCCGGCGAGGGCTTCTGAGAACTTCACCAGCTCAGGCGTAAACATGGTGCCGCCGGCGCCGTGGCCCAGCACCAGATAGGTGCGGCCGTGCGCCGGATGGTGCCACACGGCAGACACCCGTCCGCCCTCCCACTCCACCGCCGCAGTTTCCGTCCTCATGGCCGCTGCTAGACCGGCGTTCGCGGCGCGGCGGCTGACTTCCCCCAGACCACAGGCGCGGGCAGGACTGACCGGCGGGCAGGGGCGGGCATGATGTACGATGCCCACTCTGTACAGGGAGGACGACGATGGTTGTGGCACTGCTTGGCGTGGGATTGGTCTTTGGGGGACTCTACTTCCTGACGCGGAACGCGCCGATCTGGCACCAGGTCCACATGACTATGGCGCAACTTGTGGCCTCGCTCGCGCCGTCGACGTGGCACCAGGTGCAGTATGTCGCCGCCGTGGGCGCGCTGGTCATCGGGGCCGCGCTGATCCTGCTCCGTCTCTTCGGCGGACTCAAGCGTATCTAACCCCTTACGCACGCACTTCCTGGCGCTGGAATAGGACGTAGCTTCCCGCGAACAGCAGCAGCACTCCCGCGAGCAGGCCGGTAAATTGCGGCCAGGCTAGCAGCAGACTTTGGCCCACCGGCAGCGGGCTATTCAGCACGGCGCCCTCCAACTGCGTGATGAACACGGGCCCCAGGGCGCGCACCTCGGGGTTCAGCAGCGCGATCACCAGCTCTGCAAACAGCGTATTGGGCGAGAGCCGGGAGAGGAACAGTTGCAGCCGTACCTGCGCCAGCGCGGCGAACGGGTCGCCTCCGTAGGCCGGCCGGAAGGCCTGCGCGACCACCTGCACGGTGATGTCCCAGAACACCGCGAAGAACAACCACACGGCCATCGCCGCCAGCGCGGAGGTCGCTGGCTGGCGGAAGATGACCGAGAAGACCAGCGCCAGCGCCAGCCAGATCCCGGCGTACGCCAGCGTACTCAGCAAGAAGAGCAGCCCCCGGGCGACCTCGGCGCCGCTGGGCGCCACGCCGAGCACGAGCAATCCCATGCCGGTGACCAGTAACCACAGCGCGAGCAGGCTGATCCCCAGCGTCACGATGCCCGCGAGAAACTTGCCCAGCAGCAGGGCGTCCCGGTAAATGGGTTGCGCCAGGACCCGGCTGAGCGTGCGCCGGTTGTGCTCGCCGTTCACCGAATCGAATCCCAGCGCGATGGCCGCCAGCGGGAGAAAGAATCCTAAGAAGGCGACGAACGAGGGAAGCGGATCCTGCTGCGTCGTGAAGAGCTTCAAATACACGAACGGGTCTTCCGCGACCGTGGCCCGCAGCTGGCGCGAGGCCACAAACGTGGCCGCAAACGCGGTCAGGAAGATCAGCAGTTCCAGCAGTTGCATGCGCACGCTGCTGAGGTGGTCGGCGAGTTCTTTGAGGACGACCGCCCACAACCCGGTCCAGGGCGACCCCTCACGCCTCATGGTCCACCTTCCGGAAGTAGCGGGCGTAGACTTCATCCAGGGACGGGCGTTCCAGTGCCAGACCCAGCAGATCCACTCCCGCACTCACGACCCGCCGGGCCACCTCGGCGCGGCAGTCCACCTGGGTTTCGAGTTTGAACTGACCGGGCCGCTCCTGCGACAGGCTGGTGACGCCGGGGATAGCGCGCAGCGCCGGCTCCAGGCCGTCGGGGCGTGACGTCTCGATCGTGATGCGGTACGCGCCGCCCAGGACCTGATCGGCCAGGCTGTCGAACGTGCCCTCCAGCACCATCTTGCCTTTGTGGAACAACCCCACCCGGTCGCAGACCGCCTGGACCTGATGCAATAGATGCGATGACAGCAGCACCGTGATGTCGTGAGCTTTCAAGTCCCTGATCAAGTCCAGGAATTCCATCGCCGCCTCGGGATCGAGGCCGGCCGTGGGCTCGTCGAGGATGGCGATTTCGGGGCGCTTCAACAAGACCTCTGCCAGGCCCAGGCGCTGTCGCATCCCGCGTGAAAATGCGCCCGCCAGCCGGTCGGCCACGGAGGTCAGGCCCGCCCGCCCCAGCACCTCGGTGATCCGCGTCTCCGCCTCCGGGCGCGGCAGGCCGTTCAGGCGCGCGGTGTACCGCAGGTTCTCCCGCGCCGTGAGTTCATCATAGAATCCTACAGAATCGGGGAGATACCCGACTCGCCGCTTTACCTCCAGTGGATTGCGCGACGGATCGTGGCCGAGCACCCGCACCGTGCCGGCCGTGGGGTCAGTGAGGCCGAGGAGCATGAGAATCGTGGTCGTCTTCCCAGATCCGTTGGGACCCAGCAGGCCAAACACCTCGCCCTTCGGGAGCGTCAAGGTCAGCCTATCGACGGCGATCACCGGCCCGTAGTGCTTGCTGAGGTCCTTGGTTTCGATGACTGCGTTCATCGTCGTCCGTACCGGTTCACGGCGAACGTGACCACACCCAGCGCCACCGCGATGAGAAGGACCCCGGCAAATCCCCACAGCGTGGAGCGGCCGACGGTGATGCGGAAGTCCGCCGACCCCGAGGCATCGCCGGCGCTGGCCGTCATCGTGACCATGTAATCGCCACTCAACGACTTATCTGACGGCTTCAGGCTCGCCGTGACCTCGGCCTGGCCGTTGGCGGGGATTTCATCCGCGCGTTCGGGCGTGAATTTGACTTCCCATCCCGTCGGCTCCGACGCCGAGAACGTGACGTTGCGCGCCGGCGCGCTGCCGTTGTTCTTGACGACCAGCTTCAGCGGCGAACTGCTGCCGGCGGTGGCGTTGCCGGAGAGCCGGTTGTCCGGCGTGGTCACGGACAGCTCAGGCCTGCCGGTGACCTCCAGGCGCAGGGCCAGTTCCGCGGAGGCTCCGGGTCCCACGACCCGTACGGCGATGGGATAGGTATCGGCCGGGACCTTCGGCGGGAGCCGCACCTCCGCGTCCAGGTCTTTAGACTCGCCGCCCTTGATCGGCAGGCTGGCCACTTCCTGGCCGAGAGTGGTGAAGGTGACGTTGAATCCGCGCGGGGTGTCGGCGTTGAGGTTCACCAGGAACTCCTGGTCGCTCTCATTTTTCAGCGTGAGGCGGAAACGGAAGCTCGAAGTGGGCGACCCGCGGAGCACTGGAAGTTCGGCGACGAGGGACAACCGGCGCGGGAGGACGTTCCCCAGCGTCAGCGTGACGGGTAGTGTCGCCGAAGCGTTTTGACCGGTGGCCACCACCTGGAAGCGGTAGTCGCCACCGCGCACGCCCTTGGGCGGTTCAAGCCGGAGGGTGACCGTGTTCTCCTGGTCCGGGTCGACGAACACCGATTCCACCACGCGCCCGCCGCCCAGGAAGGTGGCCTTCCACCCGGGCGGGGCGGAAGCGACCCGCAGCGAGACCGTCTGGGGTGGCAGCCCGAAGTTCTTCACCGTCAGCGTCAGCGTGATTGGTTCACCCAACTGCGCCGACTGTGACGGAAATGGTGTGGAGATCCGCAGGCCCTGAAAACCGGCCGCCGCTGGCAGCGGGTTCGCTGCCGCGACGACGACGAACAGCAACAACGCCAGGCGCACGCGTACCATACGCAACCCTCCGGCTGGATGATTTGGACCGATGAGGCCAAAAGAACGCTCCGGACGAATTGTAATCAACAATCGCACCCGTTGAAAAGGAGGTAGGCGGGAAAATCGTCCCCAAAGGCAAGCGCCGTACCCCGGCGGGCAGTTCCCCCGCGGACGTCTCTTCAGTTGTCACCCTCGATAATGCCCAGGGTGCTCACCAGCCCCGCCGCCATGAAGACCACGCCGGGGATGAAGAACGCACCGAACCCAAACGCATCGACGACCAGCCCATAGACCGGCGGAGAGATCAGCCCGGCGAGCGCGAGCGCGGCGTTCCAGAGACCGGTAAACGTGCCGGTCTGCCGCGGCGGGACGCGATCCACCAGGAACGGGTACGCATTCGTGATCACCAGCGCCCAGCCCAGGCCGCCCACGATGAGGAGCGCGCGGTACAGCATGGGCGCGCGGATGTAGGACACAGACGCGAACACGGCGAGCGTGACGGCCCCGCCCAGGCGAATCGCTTTCAACCGGCCGATCCGGTCGCCGATGATGCCGGCGGGGACCGAGAATGCGATGAAGGCCACGGCGAAGAATCCGAGCAGGAACGTCGCAGCCGATGGGTCCAATTTCAGGTACTGCACGCCGTAGCGTGTGAACATGTTCTGGACGCCGTTCACCGCCGCGACCCAGGCCAGGGCTCCTAGCATGAGCCAGAAGATGGCGCGGTTGGGCTTCTGCACCAGCATGCGTGCCGCCGGCAGCAAGCGGCCCACCTCAACGTTGTCGGGGGCCGGGGCTGCGCCGCCTGGTCGATAGAGCAGGGACACCCGGCGCTCCCGAATGGTCAGCAGGATGACCACCAGCGCCGTGACCAGCAGCCCTGAGGCCACATCGAACGGTAGCGTGCGAGACCGCCGGTAGAGCGATGAGAGGGCGAAGAACGCGACGAGCGCTCCCAGCCCGCCCATCAAGTTGAGGATCCCGTTCGCCCGGCCGCGCAGGGGCCGCGGGGTGATGTCGGGCATCAGCGCGTAACCGGGACTGTTGAACACCGCTCCGCCTACGTTCACCATGATCGTGGCTCCCAGCAAAGGCCAGAAACTCCGCGCGCGTGGGATCAAGAGGAAAAAGAGCGCCGCGACTGGGATGCCGGCCAGAAGAAACGGCACGCGCCGGCCCAGGCGGGTGTCCACCCGGTCGCTCAGTCCGGCGAAATACGGTTGGAGCGTCAACGAGGCGATGTTGTCGATGATCATCACAACCCCGATCAGCAGGTTACTCGCCACAAAGGCCCCGTAGAAAATCGGGAGATACGCGTTGTACAAGGCGGCCCCCATCTGGCCGCTAAAATACGCCAGGCCGATGGCGCACGTCCTCGGCACCCACCAGGGGGGCGCGGAGGGCGCATGTGACGTCGCTGCCATTTGGGCCGCCGTCGGCATCACGAATCCGTTGATGCACCGTCCAGGCGCTGGGCCTTTCGACGAGCCCTGTTTCTCTCCTGCGCGCATGGTTACGGCGCAGCCGCGCGGAAGAGGATGAGCGGCGCATGAGCAGCACTGCGGATGTGGTCATCATCGGCGGTGGGGTGATCGGGGCCAGTGTGGCATATCATCTGGCCGCCCGCGGGCAGAAGCGGATCGTGGTCCTGGATCGCACCCAGGGCCCCGGACTGGGCAGCACCGGCCGGGCGACGGGCGGATTTCGGGGGCAGTTCAGCACGCGGGTCAACGTCCAGTTGTCGCTGCTGGCGCGGGACAAACTGACCGCATTTCGCGACGAGACTGGAACGGATCCGGGGTACAGACCGTGTGGCTACCTCTTCTTAGCCTCGAACGCAGACCAGCTGGCGGCGCTGCGGACGGCTGCGGCGTTTCAACAGGCGGCCGGGCTCCGGGATGTCAGGGAAGTTACACCCGATGAGGTTGTTGATCTTAATCCTGCCGTGCCGCGGGATGCGGTTATCGGCGGCACCTACTGTCCGACGGATGGGTTCATCAGGCCGCTGGAGATCCTCCGCGGGTATCTCGCCGCGGCGCAGCGCCTCGGCGCCAGAGTTCAGTTCGGCGCGGGGTGGGCGCGGTGTCTGGTTGAGCATGGGCGCGTGACCGCCGTGCGGACGGAGACGGAGACGGTTGCCACACGGTGTGTGGTCAACGCGGCGGGCGCCTGGGCCGGTGCCGTCGCGGCCGAGGCCGGGGTCGAGATACCGGTGCGGCCGGTGAGGCGTCAGGTCGCGGTGACGTATCCGGCGGCGCTGTTGCCTGAAGAGATGCCGCTGACGATCTTTGTCGACGACGGATTCCACCTGCGCGTCCGTGACGGCCGCGTCCTGCTGTTGTGGCCCGCCGACCTGCCTGCCGACGATCCGTTTGACACGGCGTTCGATGCGCGGTGGCTGACCCCGCTGCTGGATCGCGCTCGAGCGCACGTCCCCGTCCTGCGGGGGCTGCAGATTGACCGCGACGCCTGTTGGGCGGGATTGTATGAGATGTCTGCGGACCGGCATGCGGTCTTGGGGCAGGCGCCGGGCGTCCAGGGATTGTATCTGGCAAACGGATCCTCGGGGCACGGCGTCATGCACGCACCGGCGCTGGGGCACCTCACCGCCGAATTCGTCCTTGATGGGACTGCGACGACGGTGGACGTCCACGCGCTGCGCCCGGAGCGGTTCGCTGAGGGCGCGCTCAATCCTGAGAGCGGGGTGCTGTGAGCCGCGTCAGCGCAGCCACAACCGCGCCAGCCCGATCGCCGCTCCCGTCGCCACGAGCCAGGCCGAGTTCACTGGAGTGCGAACGAGCAAGACGACCGAGGCGAGCGCAAGGGCGGCCGTTGTGACATCGGTGACCGCGACGCGCCCCAGCTGCCAGGTCACACCGGCCATCAACGCCAGCGACGCCACGTTGATCCCGTCGAGCAGGGCATTGGCCCACGGTGATCGGCGCAGGCGTGGGATGAACGGGTGGCTCACGGCCACGAAGACAAATGCCGGGAAGAAGATGGCGACCGTGGCCGCGACGGCGCCCCGCACACCGCCCAGCAGGTATCCGATGAAGGTGGCGGTGGTGAACACCGGACCGGGGGTGAACTGGCCGACAGCGATCGCGTCGAGCAACTGCCGGTCGCTCAGCCACCCCAGGCGCAGCACGAAGTCGGCGCGTAGAAACGCCAGCAGCACGTAGCCACTGCCGTAGAGGACAGCTCCGATCTTCAAGAACACCAACGTGAGGGTACTCAACGCAAAGGGCGCGGGGGCGGCGATCGCGGCGGCTGATGTCCACAGCGCTGTGGGAGCGAACCCGGCCGCGCTGCCACGCAGGTGTCGCGTGTTGACCATCAGCATGACGGCCAGTCCTCCGGCCGCCAGGAGGACGAGCTCGTGGACGCCGGCGAGAAACAATGCAAGTATGGCGACCCCGACGGCGGCGGAACGCCATCCACGTATGGCCGTGCGTCCCAAGGCCCACAGCGCCTGCGCGACCACCGCGATGATGACCGGTTTAATCCCGTACAGCAGCGACACCGCCTCGGGCACGGTCCCGTACGTTGCGTAGGCCCAGGCAAAGGCCATGACGATGACCATGGCGGGTATGATGAAACAGGTGCCGGCCACGAGCAACCCGCGCCAGCCGGCGCGCGCGTACCCGATGTGGATGGCCATCTCTGTGGAGTTCGGACCAGGGATCAGGTTGGTGGCGCCGACGAGGTCCAGGAAGGCCTGGTCCGTCATCCAGCGCCGTCGCCGCACCACTTCATCGCGCATCATGGCGATGTGTGCGGCCGGACCGCCGAACCCCAAGATGCCGAGCCGGAGGAAGAGCGCCGCGAGTTCGGTCAGGCGGCCGCCGGCGGTGAGAGGTTCTTCGGTCATGGCAGTCGTTGACTTCGTGCTGGATGCGGGCGGTCCTCGGCAGGGATCACCGCGTGAAGGAGGGGACTGTCCCCTCCTTCAAGGATTTTCACATCCGACTGGCGATTTGCCCCCGCCGAGTGGAGAGATTCACGCGTGAATGGATCTGGACAAATTCGGAGGGATTCCTTACTCTTGCACGTTGCAGGTGTGGATGAGGCGTGCGATACTGCACTTGACAGTGATTTCCTGGCGTGGGTCCATTACGCTGAATGAGGAGCGCGTGTGGCGACCTGGGACGAACGGACATTCCAACGCCGGATCGAACCGACGCCGGAAGTGCCGGTCGTCCGACAGGTCCCGCAGATTATCGCCGCGGGGTTGACGGCTCTCTTGCTGGCTTCTGGTCCCTATTGGGCGCTGCGCGCGACCATGCTTCAGGCCTCAGTGTCCAGCACCATTCGGGGCGAGCCGATGGAAATCACGCCAGTCACCCGTTCCTCTGGGGTGACAGCGGTGCGGCCGGGTCAAGGACGAACCGTGGGGTCGCGGGCCGGGCGGTTCGTGGTGGCCTTCGGCCGGTTTGAGCGGCTCGAATCCGCAAAAGCACAGGCCCGCCTCGTGCGCAGCAAGGGCTACATCGCCGCAGTGGTGCGGTCCGGCACTGCCTACGTGGTCGTAAGCCGGCAGTACCGGAGTCTGGCTGACGCGAAGTTCTGGTCTTCGATCTTCAGCAAGCTCGGGCTGGAAGCAAAGGCTCTGACACGGCTCGAGGCGCGCCGCCACCAGCAGCTGACTGCCGCGCTATAGATTTCCGCGTTCCATCTCCCCGCGAACCTGCACGGCATCTCCCAGCATCAACTGCCAAGGGGTTGGCTTCCACCCCATAGAAGTTCCCTCCGCAATCTTTCGGACGATTCCCAGACGACACATCGCTGACGCCGCCTCGTCCCCCACGGCTGAGGCCAGGAGGGTTGTGATGCGACTTACAATCGTCTGCATTCTCGCCGGACTCCTCGGGATGGGTGCGACGCCGTCGAACCCTACGTTCGGCTTCTCGGCTGAGGTCTCGCTGGCGATCCACGACATTCAGGGCGCGGGGCACAGGTCGCCACATGCAGGCCAGCCGGTGACGGCGACCGGCATTGTGATCGCCAAGTCGTCGAACGGCTTCTGGATTCAGGATCCGGAACCTGACAGCGACCCCGCGACATCCGAGGGGTTGTTCGTCTTCGGAACTGCCGCCGCCGGGCTCGTCACGGTCGGAGACCGTGTTCACGTCAGCGGGACGGTCACCGAGTTCCGGCCGGGGGGAAGTACCAGCGCGAACCTGACCACGACCGAACTTGCCTCTCCAGTCTTGGCAGTGGAGTCGCATGGCAACACGCTTCCGGCCCCAACGATCATCGGGACAGGCGGCAGGATTCCTCCGACTACCGTGATCGAGGACGACGCATCGGGCAGCGTCGAGACGAGCGGCGCCTTCGACCCGGCGACCGACGGCATCGACTTCTACGAGAGCCTGGAGGGCATGCTGGTCCAGATCAACAATGCGGTTGCCGTCGGGCCGAGAAACAGTTTCGGAGAAATCCCGGTTCTGGTCGATGACGGCGCGGGTGCGAGCGTGCGCACACCGCGGGGCGGGATCGTGATTCGGCCGGCTGACTTCAACCCGGAGCGGATCATTCTCGATGACGCGCTGGCGGTGACGCCGCTGGCAAAGGTCGGCGACCATTTTTCGACGGTCATCGGCGTGATGGATTACAGCTTCGGCAACTTCAAACTCCTGGTCACCTCCACACCAACGCTGACTGTCGGCGACCTCACGCGGGAAACGACCCGCGTACCTGCTGACTATGAGATCGCGGCGGGGACCTACAATGTCGAGAACCTCGCGCCGACATCCGGGGTGGCCTTCGCGCGGCACGCCGATATCATCGTCAATCACCTCCGCTCCCCGGATCTGCTAGCCATCGAGGAGATCCAGGACAACAGCGGTCCGACGAATGACGGCGTGACCGACGCCTCGGTCACCTGGAGCATGCTGATCCAGGCGATCCAGGCCGCGGGCGGGCCGCTCTATCAATATCGCCAGATCGACCCGCTCAACAACCAGGATGGCGGCGTGCCGGGCGGCAACATCCGCACCGGATTCCTTTTCAGGACCGACCGCGGATTGGAGTTCATCGACCGCCCCGGAGGCGACGCGACCACGCCGGCGACGGTGGTCAGCTCTCCGTCAGGACCTCAGCTCTCGGTCAGTCCGGGCCGCATCGATCCAGGTAACACAGCCTGGTCGAGTCCGGAGGGTGTGCGCAAACCGCTGGTGGGTGAGTTCAGAGCCCACGGCAAGAAGCTCTTCGTGATCGCCAACCACTGGAAATCCAAGACCCAGGACAATCCCCTGTTTGGCCGTTTCCAGCCCCCGGTGCGCGGAACGGAGGCGCAGCGCAATGCCGAGGCGCAGGCGGTGAGGGATTTCGTCAGCGAGATTCTCGCCCTCGATCCCAACGCGAACGTGATCGTCCTGGGAGACCTCAACGACTTTCAGTTCTCTGACGCGCTGGCCACCCTGAAGGGCTCTGGTGATCTCGAGCTCCATGCGTTGATTGAGACCCTTGAGGAGAGCGAGCGCTACACATACGTCTTCGACGGGAACTCGCAGGTGCTTGACCACATCCTCTTCAGCGACAACCTCTTTACGCACTTCCAATTCGAGTACGATGTCGTCCATGTCAACTCGGAGTTCCCGGACCAGGCCTCGGATCACGAGCCACAGGTGGTGCGCCTGGATCTCCGAGGGAGACCGTCGCCGAAGCCATAACGATGGGGGATCAGCGGGCGATCGGAGTTGGGTTGCTCGGCCTGGGGACCGTCGGTACCGAGGTCTACCGGCTGTTGCAAGACGGCGATGCCATAGCCCGGACCGTCGGGCGTCCGGTGACCATCAGACGCGTGGCGGTGGCGCGTCCGGACCGGCCCCGCGAGGTCTCCGTGCCCCCAGCTCTGTTGGGGTCCGATGGGTTGGAGATCGTCACGTCCCCGGAGATCGATATCGTCGTCGAGCTCATCGGCGGGATCGAACCCGCCCGAAGTTATCTACTGCGGGCGCTGGCGTCAGGCAAATCCGTCGTCACGGCCAACAAGGCGCTCCTGGCCGCGCACGGCGTGGAGCTGTTCGCGCAGGCTGAGTCGTCCGGCGCGCATCTGTATTTTGAAGCCAGCGTGGGCGGGGGCATTCCCCTCATCAAGCCCATCAGCGAATCCCTGGCGGCCGCGCGCCTGCAGGCGATCACCGGCATCTTGAACGGGACCACCAACTTCATCCTCACCCGGATGGCGCACGAAGGCTGGTCGTTTGAAGACGCGCTCCAGGAGGCGAGACGCCGCGGGTTTGCGGAAGCCGATCCGACGGATGACGTGGAGGGGCATGACGCGGCGGCCAAACTCGCCATCCTGGCCACCGTCGCATTTCGCCGCCACGTCAGAGGCCCGGACGTGTTCCGGGAAGGGATCAGCCGGATTACACCCCGGGATTTTGTCTACGCCAAAGAGCTGGGGTTCGCCATCAAGTTGCTCGCCATCGCCCGCGTGCATGACGGTGAGGTGGAAGCCCGCGTGCATCCGGCGCTGGTTCCCCTCGACCACCCGCTCGCGCTGGTCCCCGATGAGTTCAACGCGGTGCTGGTCGAAGGCGCGGATGTTGGGCGGATCGTCTTCAGCGGGCGCGGCGCCGGGGGAGCCCCCACTGCGACGGCCGTGGTCGGCGACGTCCTGGCCGTGGCCAGAGATCTGGCCGCGGGGGTGCGGGGACGATCGCTCGCCGGGAATGCGACGGGCACCCGCGTCCGGCCGATTGAGGACGTGGTGGTGCCCTACTTCCTCAGCCTGCAGGTCATCGACCGGCCGGGCGTGTTTGCGCGGGTGGCCACGGCGTTTGGAGAGGAGCAGGTCAGCATCGCGTCCATTGTGCAGAAGAGCCGGGGCGAGGTCGCCGACGCCATCCTGGTGACACATGATGCCCCGGAGCGCGCCATCCGGCGGGTGCAAGAACGGCTGCGCACGCTCGGCATCGTCAAGGCCATCAGCAATGTGATCCGCGTCGAGGGCAGTGTCTAAGCGCCGATCACAGCCTCGGCCTCGATTTCCACCAGCATCTCAGGGTCGATCAGCCGGCGGACCTCCACCATTGTAGTCGCAGGCCGGATGGTCGCGAACACCTCACCGTGGGCCCGACCGATCTCTTGCCACTGGTCGATGTTTACGGCGAAGATGCGGGTGCGCACGACGTCGGCCATCGTCGCGCCGGCGGCGGTAAGCGCCCGCTCGATGTTGCGCAGCGCCTGCCGGGTTTGCGCGTAGGGGTCCCCGCGCCCCACGACCGCGCCGCGATCATCCGTGGCCGTCGTGCCTGACACGTAGACAGCGTTCCCCAGGCGGACGGCGCGAGCATAGCCCACTATCGGCTCCCACGGCGTGCCGCTGGTGACAGTCTGCCTGCGCGTCATTCGGTCCGCTCACTTGCGGAGGTACGCATCGGTTTTGGCGATCCAGTCCTGACGCGGCGGGCTGAAGAAGTCCATCTCCACCGTCTCTTCCGGCATCTCCGCGCCGTGGGACACACCTCCCGGAATGAGCAATACCTCGCCGGGACGCAGGACCAGGGTACGGTCTGGGAGGGTGAACCGCATCAGCCCCGACAGGCAGTACGTGAGTTGCTCGTTCTCGTGCTGGTGGACCGGGACGATGGCGCCCTTCTTGAACTCGAGGTATGCGGCCATGAGGTGCTCTCCCCACAACATGCGGCGGGTCATCTGCGGATTGAGCGGCTCCGCCTCCAGCTCCAACAATCGCCTGTGCACCACGGACTTCATGATGGGTTCCTCCTTGGAATCCTCGGTCTGTGACGTTTCGTTGATAGGCGGAGACTACCCTGCGCAGGCTGGGGCAACTGATGCAGCGAAGTCGACACGCGAGGGCGCGGGAGCGCCCAACCTCTTCCCCTCTCCCGGTGGGAGAGGGACAACGGGTGAGGGTCCCCAGAGCGTGAGATGATTGAAGTCGAGGAACGCTTGCGCGAGGTCGTGTGTCTGGGTGTGGTGCGTGCCGACGGCGTCGCCGTCCGGAAGGACGCACCAGACGTCTGGGTGGAGATCGAGCGCCTGGCTGCGGGTCTCCGCACCCGGTATGCAGGCAAAACTCCGGGCGAGATTCCCGAGGTGCAGCCGGCACGCGATCTCTACCGGCGCACCGGGGAAGATCCCACCAAACTCAGGCCGTCTTCAGAGGCGCTGCTGCGCCGCGTGCTCAGGGGCGAGGCCCTGTACCGGATCAACTCGCTGGTGGACACATGCAATCTCTGCTCGCTGGAGTTCCTGCTGCCGATCGGGTTGTATGATGCGGACCGCATTCAGGGTACGGTTACGGTCCGGCTCGGCGCCCAGGGCGAGGGCTACGACTCTCTGGGGAAAGGGCTCTACTCGGTGACGGACCGGCTCGCGCTGTTCGATGCCGCGGGTCCGTTCGGCAGCCCCACCAACGATTCGCGGCGGACCGCGGTCGTTGATGCGACCCAACGATGCCTGATGGTCATCTTCGGCCCGGGGAGTTACTCCAACGCGCACATGAGGGCACACGTCCAGGCCGCGGACGCACGCCTCCGTGCATTCGCTCACACCACCCGCGTTGAGACTGCCGTCCTCGGCGGGCTATAGCACGACTCCGGAGCCACCCAGCCGTCAGTCCAGGCTTTTCAACCTGGGTAACTAGGAGCGGTTTTCCGGTGGAGGCAGCCAGCTACCGCGCGAAGTCATAAGACACGCCGTGGGGAGTTTACCCCACGGCGTGCGGCAGCGACTATTTGGCCTTGCGCAGCTCGAGCCCTGACCAGATCAGGAAGAGGATGGAGAGGAGAAACGACAGGAGGAAGAGCGGACCCGGGGGGCGGAGCACGGACACGAGTGTGACAATCCCGCCGACCAGGCCTACCCACGCCACGCCAGGGCTGAAGGCCTTGCTGGTCATCGCTGCCCATCCGGCCAGCAGCATCACAAGCCCGGTGCCGATGCTCCCGAACGTCTCCAATCCAGCGTGGACGGCGTTCAGGGCGACCCAGGCGTGTGACGCAGCGACCGCGTCAGATGCCCCGGCGACAAGAGGATCACCTGCCCACTGCAGGGCGGCCCCCAGCCCATGCCCCCCGATGCCCAGAATGCCGAAGTAGAGCACACCCGTTGCCCGGGATGGTGTGCGGTCCCGGAGCCTGGCGGCCAGGCCGGGGAAATAGAAGACCGCGGCAATGGTGGTCAGGATCCCGAGGAAAGCCATGTTTCGCCACCGGCCGGCGTTCTGGCCGGCGTAGGCCATCATCTTCCCCGGATCGGCCATCGCCTCCGGACGCATCCCGCTCGTCATGAACAAGATGAGAAGCACGGCCAGCAGCACCCCAGCTATGATGCCCGCCGTACCCGCAGTCTGCGGACGTGGATTCATACATCACCTCCAGAGCTTCGCCCTGCGTACTCGGTCGGGCGATACCCTCAGCACGCTTCGGCGGTTCGCGATTTTCCCCTGCGGAGAGAGGGAGCGATAGCCCAATCGAGCCATTTTTCGATTGGGGACAGTCCCCATCGGCAGAAGGCGCCCCTGTTTTCAAAAGGGTCAGACCCCTTTGAAAAGGTCATTGACCGAGGGGGTGAGTGGAGGTGGAAGGTAGAGGGCTCAGCGACGGAGGAACCCTTCGATCTCCTGCAACCGCGGAGGGTCTGCGCCGGCCCGCATGCAGGATAGCCCCGCGGCGGCGGCGGCAAACCGCAGCGCCGTGTCCAGGCCCTGCGCGTCGAGCCGCCCGAGGGCCGTTCGCGAGGTAATTCCCTCCCGCGCGAAGGCGAACAAGAGGCCGGCCGTGAAGACATCCCCCGCGCCGACGGTGTCCACGACCCGAACCGTGGGTGCCGTGACGTGCGTCTGCACGGTCGCTGTCCGCGCGTAGGCGCCGCGGGCCCCCTGCGTGATGACGACCAGCGCCGGTCCCAGCTCACTCACCCCGGCGGCCACCGCTTCGGCGGTGTGACCCGGCGCAAACCAGCGGGCGTCGGTTTCGCTCATCTTCACGATATCCGCGGCGCCGGCTACTTGCGTCAGCAGCTGCCGGTACGCCGGTTCGTCACCGACCAGCGATGGCCGGATGTTGGGATCGAATGAGAGCAGGGTCCGGCCGTGCAGGCGCTGGACGAGCCCGGCGATCGTGGCGGGGGTCGTGCCCCGCAACAGGCTGATCGACCCGAAGTGTAGCACCGCCGCGGCGGCCATCCCGGCTGGCAGGTCTTCGGGGCGCAGCAGCGTATCCGCCGCCTGATCGCCGTAGAAGGTGAACGCCGGTTCTCTGCCGACCAGGGCCACAAACGCTAATGTCGACGGCGCGGAGGAGCGGCTCAGATACCGTGTGCCGACCGATTCCCGCCGCAAATTCTCCACCAGGAAGCGACCGAAAAAGTCCGTGGACGCCTGCCCCACGAACTCCACCTCGGCTCCCATCCTGGCGAGCGCGACCGCGACGTTGCACGGGGATCCGCCGGCGTGCATGCGGAAGCCCACGGTGCGCCCCTCTTCCACGACCGGTGTGAAGTCGACGAGGATCTCCCCGATGGCGGCGAACAGCGGCGTCACAGGTGGCCGATGTCGTCCTGGAATGCCTGCACGGCCTGCGCCGTTCCGGCGGCATCGGGGAGGGCCAGCAGCAGCGCCGGCGGGAGCGTCACGGCGGGGATTCCCAGCTGTGCCAGCATCTCCACGTCTGAGGCTTCGCGCACGCTGGCGATCAGCAGGCGCACGTCCATCTGCTGGGCGCGCACCGCGGCCAGCATCCCCGTAAGTGCGGCAGCGGCATCCTGGCCCGCGTCCCGCAGGCGTCCCAGGTAGACGGCGGCGTAGCGCGCCCCCACGATGCCCGCCAGCAGCGCCTGCCGCGCGGTGAAGACCGCGGTGATCGTGATCGGCATCTCCTCCCGCAGCTCATGGGCGGCCCGGAATCCCGCTGCGGTGGCCGGGATCTTGACCACGACGTGGCGCGGGTCCAGCGCGTAGAGCATCCTGGCGTCGACCACCATCGCCGCGGCATCGGCGGAGAACACTTGGAGATGAATCTCGCGCAGCCCCGCGTGCGCCGCGGTCTGCACCAGCGGGGCGAGATCGGTGCGGCGCAGCGACGCTCGCCGCAGTAGCGTGGGGTTCGTCGTCACGCCAAAGACGAACCCCGTGGCCGCGGCCTGGGTAATGGCGTGCCCGTCGGCGGTATCGACGTACAGACGCATAGGATTCCGCGTCAGCGCAGCGAAAGATGCCCTCGATTCCCGAAATCGTCTTGCTGTTTCTTATCGGGAGAGCAGGCTTCCTGCCCCCCACGGATGACACCGCGAGGCCAGCATGCGTGCGCCCAAAGTAGGCATCCTCACATTCTCCGACGGCAGGCCCCACGTGCACAATGAGCTGCTGCCTCTGACGCGGGAGTTTCAGGAACGCCTCGCCCGCCGGCTGCGTGAGGCGGGGTGGGACGTGGTCACGGGACGCGATATCGTCTGGACCACCGATCTGGCGAAGAGCGAGGCGCGGTATCTGGCCGCTGAAAACGTGGAGGCGACGCTCTTTAACTTCGCCATCTGGAGTTTTCCGCATCTGCCGGCGATTGCCAGCCAGTTCGCCCCCGGGCCCTTCTTGCTGTTCAGCAACGTCAACCCGCAATATCCCGGGTTGGTGGGCATGCTGGCCAGCGCCGGGGCGCTGGACCAGGTGGGCGCCTTCTGCGCGCGCGTGTCGGGGGACGTGGCCGACGATGTGGTCTTCTCCAGGGCGCTGCAGTTCCTCCGCGCCGCGGTGGCCACCAACCGGCTCCGGGGCGAGACCTATGGCCTGATCGGCGGCCGCTCGATGGGCATGTACACGGCGCAGAGCCCGCTGGATCAGTGGCGCCGGCAGTTCGGCATCGACGTGGAGCATGTCGATCAGCTTGAGATCGTCCGCCGGTCGGACCTCGTGCCGGAGGACCGGGTCGAAGATGGGTTCCAGTGGCTGGAGCAGCAGGTCGGCCAGATCCGGTACGACGGCAAGAAGTTGACGCCGGAGCTGCTGAAGCGGCAGATCCGCAGCTACCACGCGGTGCGCGACATCATCAGCGACTGGCGGCTGGACTTCTGCGGGATCAAAGGACAGCCGGAGCTGACGGATCACTTCTGCACCATGGACATCGCGGAGGCATTCTGCAACGACCCGTATGACTGGGAAGGGCCGCACGACCCCATCGTCTGCGCCACGGAGGCCGACATGGATGGGGCCCTGACGATGGAGCTGTTCAAGCACGTCGCCGGCACGCCGGTGCTCTTCGCCGACGTCCGACACTACGATGCTGCCGACAACGTCTGGGACCTGTGTAACTCTGGACAGCACGCCACATATTTTGCCGGGCGGTCCTTCGATCCCAAGGTGAACCTGCCGAAAGTGCGATTCTATCCGGAGATCATCTACTTCCCCGCCGGCGGCGCATCGGTCGCGCACATTGCCGCCCCCGGGCCGGTGACGCTGGCCCGCCTGGCGCGGCGGCAGGGACGGTACTGGATGGCCATCGTGCCCGCCGAGTTCGTTGAGTTTCGCGACGCCGTAGCCTGGAAGAAGGCTGAGGCGACCACCCTGGAGTGGCCGCACGCGTTCGCGAGGTTCCGGGTGACCCCTGAGGTGTTCCTGGCCTCATACGACAGCAACCACATTCACGGCGTCTATGGCGACTACGTGCAGGAGCTTCTCTGGATCTGCCGCATCCTGGGTCTGGACTCACACGTATTTGCCTGACGGCTTCCCGCGCCGATGCCCAAGCACACCATCGGGATCGACTTTGGAACGGAATCGGCCCGCGCCGTGCTGGTCGACGTGGCCAGCGGCCGCGTGGCCGCGACAGCCTCGGTGCCTTTCCCCCACGGCGTGATCGATCGCAGCCTCCCCGGACAGTCCGACCACCTTCCTCCGGACTGGGCGCTGCAGCATCCCGGGGACTGGGTGGCGGCCGCAGAACAGTTGCTGAGGACGATGGCGCAGCACACAAACCCCGATGACATCGTCGGCCTCGGGGTCGACTGCACGTCGTGCACGGTGTTGCCGGTTACCGCCGAGGGCACGCCGCTGTGTCTGCAAGCGGACTTTGCCCGCGACCCGCACGCCTGGCCGAAGTTGTGGAAACATCACGCCGCGCAGCCCTATGCCGACCGCATCAACGCCGCACGCGCCCGCGCCGGCGGTGCGTTTCTGGAGTTCTACGGCGGGAAGACCTCGTCGGAATGGTTGTGGGCGAAAGGGTGGCAGGTGCTCGCAGAGGCGCCCGCGGTGGCCCGTGCCACGGCCCGCTGGATCGAAGGAGGAGACTGGATCGTCTGGCAGCTGACCGGCACTGAGATGCGCAGTGCCTGCCAGGCGGGGTACAAAGCCCACTGGCAGAAAGACTCCGGCTACCCTGAGACCGCATTCCTGCGCGGCCTCGATCCCGCCCTGCCCGAGTGGCTGGAGCGTCTGGCTCCTCCCCATCCAGTGGCCCGGAAGGCCGGGGGATTGGTGGGCGCGTGGGCGGCTCGCACCGGCCTGCATCCCGGCACCCCGGTCGCCGTCGCGGTGATCGATGCACATGCGGGGATGCCGGCCGTCGGCGTGGCAGAGGCCGGCCAGATGGTGGCCATCATGGGCACGTCGACCTGTCACCTGCTGGTCGATCCCCGCCGGTTCGCGATTCCCGGGATTTCTGGGGTGGTCGAGGACGGCATTGTGCCCGGGCTGTTTGGCTACGAGGCGGGCCAGGCGTCGGTCGGCGATATCTTCCAGTGGTTCGTGCGCAGTGCCGTTCCCGCGCACGTCGGCACCGGCGACGCGGCGTACGAGACTCTGGCAGCGCAGGCGGGACGGCTGCGGCCGGGTGAGGCAGGCGTGCTGGCCCTGGACTGGTGGAATGGATGCCGGACCCCGCTGGTCGATGCCGATCTGTCCGGCCTGCTGGTCGGGCTCACGGTGACGACCGAGCCGCACGAGATCTACCGGGCGTTGCTGGAATCGACGGCGTTCGGCACACGGCGGGTGATCGAGACCTTCGAGGCCGGGGGGCTGACCATCAATGAGGTGCTGGCCTGCGGAGGGCTGGCTGAGCGGAACGCGTTGCTGCTCCAGCTCACCGCGGACATCATCGGCCGGGAGGTCCTGGCAGCACCGGTGCCGCATGCCTCCGCCGTGGGAGCCGCCATCTACGCCGCCACGGCCGCGGGTGTGTCGGTGGGTGGCTATGCGGATCTCCGCGATGCGATCCGGCGGATGGGGAGCCGGGAGCGGATCGCGTACCGTCCGCGGACAAGCGAGCAGCGTCTCTACGAGTCTCTGTACCGCGACTATCTCGACCTGGCGCGCCATTTCGGCGAGGGCGGCACGGCGCTAATGAAACGCCTCCGCCGCCTGCGCGCCGGCTCCGGGTAGGGTCCGTACATGGGAGGAGAGTATCGAAAGAATCAGGCGGGGGGAGGTGACCGTCAGGAACGAGTGGAACGCTCAATGCTCACCGACGGTGTGTATGTGTGATCCAATACGCCAGGAGGTGAACGTGTGATGAGGCGACGCGTCAGTTGGCTGCTGGTGTCGATCTTGCTCCTGCTCCCGTTGGCGGGAGTGACACCGGCAGCGTCGCAAGGGAAACCGTTTGACGGCGTGACGGTGAACGTTCTCACCTTTACGGGTCCGCAGATCGCCGAACCCCTGCAGCGACGGGGTCCAGACTTCGGGAAATTGACCGGGGCGAAGATCAACGTCATTACGGTGCCGTTCAGCGATCTCTATCAAAAGGTCCTCACGGACGTGGCCACCGGCACCAACAGTTACCAGGCGTTTGTCTTCGACCCCCAATGGATGGCCGACTTCGTGACGCCGGGTTACCTGGAGGAGCTCACCAGCCGCGTCAACGCCGACAAAGCACTGCAGTGGACCGACATCATGCCCTTCTTCCGCAACTTCAGCGCCACCTATGGAGGGAAGATCTACACGGTTCCGCTGGATGGCGACTTCCAGATGGTGTACTACCGGACTGATCTGCTGCAGCAGGCCGGGCTGAAGCCGCCCCAGACCTGGGCGGACTATTTCAAGATCGCTCAAACCTTCAACAAGAAGGATCTCAACGGCGACGGGACGCCAGACTTCGGGTCGTGCATCGCCAAGAAGCGAAACGCGCAGTCCTACTGGATGGTGTGGTCCGTCGCCGCGGGGTACCTGCAGGCCAAGGGCACGCGCGAAGGGTCATTTTTTGATGCCGACACCATGAAGCCGTTGACAAACAACGAGGCATTCGCCGAGGCGCTGCGCGTGTACGTCCAGACAGGGCAGTACGGCCCGCCCGATGAGTTGAACTGGGATGTCGGGGACTCGCGCTCTGGTTTCGTTACCGGCCGGTGTGCCCTGAGTATCGACTGGGGCGACATCGGGCCTCTGGCGGTCGACCCCAAGACGTCGAAGGTTCAGGATAAGGTCGGCGCCGTCATCCTGCCGGGCAGTCCCCGCGTGCTGGACCGCAAGACCGGGAAGCTGGTCGCCTGCACCGTGCAAAAGTGTCCCTACTCCACGGGCGGCGTGAACCATGCGCCGTTCGCCGCCTACGGGGGATGGTCGGGTGCCATCAACAAGGCCGCTCCGGCCAAGGTGAAGGACGCGGCCTACGCCTTTCTCTCCTACATGAGCCAGCCGGCGCAATCCAGCACCGATGTCACCATCGGGATTACGGGGTTCAACCCATACCGGCGAGCGCACTTCACGAATCTTGCACCGTGGCTAAAGTCGGGGATGAGCGCGGCTGCGGCGAAGAACTACCTCGGCGCGATCTCGGCCAGCCTGAATAGCGCCAATATGGTGCTGGACCTACGCATCCCGCAGAACCAGCGGTACCAGCAGATTGTGCTGGACACTGCTATCGCCAAGATGCTGGCCAAGGAACTCAACATCGACCAGGCGATGAAGGAGATCACCGACGGCTGGGAGGCCATCACCAACGAACTGGGCCGAGATACGCAGTTGAAGGCCTACCGGGAGAGCCTGGGGATTCCCACGAAGTGACCGGAGAGGGCAGCACATCTCGAATGTCTAAGGCGGTCGATCGCCCCGGGGCGGAGGAGATCCCCTCCGCCCCGGGAGCGCGGCGCATCAAGACTGGGGCAGGCTGGGGGGCGGCGCGCCTCCGGGCGGCGGCAGACTGGCCGGCGCGACAGGTGACCACGTCGTTTGTGCTCCCGGCCGTCCTGTTGCTCTTCTTCCTATCCATCTTTCCGCTGCTAGTTTCGGCCTACCTCTCACTCACCCGCTTCCAGTTTGTGCCTGGTGGGTTCGCATTGCGGTGGGTGGGCCTGGCCAACTATGGCAAGCTGCTGGTCGGCATTGAACAGTCTCATTTCCTCGGGGTGCCGAAGCCTCCGACGGTAGTGGGATGGCTGCTGTTCGGCTTGGCGGCGTCCGTCTTGCTGCTTTTCGCGGTGCGAGGGATCACGTCGGCGTCGGGCCGTCGCGGAGTAGTCGGGCGGGCCGCTTTTGCCGTGGTGGCGGGAGCAGGCATCTGGCTGGCCGTGCGCACGCTCACTCCGGGGGGGTTTCCCGGCACCCTGCTGACCACACTGATCTATGTGGTTGTCGGTATCACCGTCCAATACTGGCTGGGGCTGTGGCTGGCATTTCTCTGCGCTCAGGAGGTGGCCGGCCGGCGCTTCTTTCGGGTGGTCTTCCTGCTGCCGATGATGATCACGCCGGTCGGCATCGCCTACACCTTTCGCATTCTGATGGATCTTGGGAAGGGGCCGTTTGCCCCTGTGTGGCGGGCGCTGGGCCTGGCGGAGGTCTCCTGGGCCAACTACGCGTGGGGCGCGCGGCTCGTCGTGATGCTCGGTGACATCTGGCAGTGGACGCCCTTCATGTTCATTGTCTTGCTGGCCGCTCTGGAGAGCCTGCCTGCGGAGTTGATCGAAGCAGCGATGGTGGACGGCGCCAGCCGATGGCAGCTCTTTTGGAGGATCTCCTGGCCACAGCTCATCCCGGTGACCTCCACGCTGATTCTGATCCGCATGATCGAGGCGTTCAAGATCATCGACCTGCCCAACGTGCTGACCAACGGTGGTCCAGGTACCGCGACTGAGTCGCTGACGCTGCACGCCTTCATGGCCTGGCGCACGCTGGACATCGGCGGCTCGGCCGCCGTGGCCTACATGTTGCTGTTTGTCGTGACCTTCGCCGCGCTGTCGTACGTCAATCTGGCGCACCGCCGGCTGGCCGAGGCGGCCTAGGATGGCACGGGTGTGGCGCGTCCGGCGAGCCCCGACCGCGCTGCCGGCATGGCTGGCGGTGGTGTTCTACGCCGCGCTGGTCACCTGGGCGGCGGTGGTGCTCTTCCCACTGTACTGGATCGTGGTCACGTCGTTCAAGCTGCCGATCCACGTGTATGCCGGTCCGGTGTACCTGCCGTTTGTAGACTTCATGCCGTCGCTGCACGCCTGGCGGTATCTCTTTGTCGACCTCCGGAACGATACCCTCCGGCCGTTTGAGAACACTGTCATCGTGGCCCTGGTGAGTTCCACACTGGCCCTTGTCCTCGGCACCGGCGCCGGGTACGGTCTGCTGCGATTTCACTACCGGCCGCGCCTCAGCGCCATCCTGCTGTTTACCGCCACTGCCGTGCTGGTGATCGCGGCAATGGCCGAACGAGTCCACGGATTGGCGGCGATCGGCGGCGGGGTGTTGCTGTTTCTGCTGGTGCGGGCCGTGCTGGGGCGCAGCGGGCGCACAGTGGGCAACGACGACATCGCGTTCTGGATGATCTCCCAGCGGATGCTGCCGCCGGTGGCGGTGGTGATTCCCATCTACGTGATGTTTCAGCGGCTGAGTTTGCTGGACACCCGGGCCGCGCTGATCATCACGTATACTGCCGTGAACCTGCCCATCGTGGTGTGGTTGATGCGCGACTACTTCCGCAACATTTCGCTGGAGCTGGAAGAGAGCGCCGCCATCGACGGCGCGTCACCGTATCGCATCTTCTGGTCGATCGTATTGCCGCTGGCCACGCCCGGTCTTGCCGCAACGTTTTTGCTCGTGCTGGTTTTCTCGTGGAATGAGTATTTGTTCGCGTTGTTTCTCACCAGCGCGAACGCGCAGACCCTGCCGCTGAGTATCGCGGCACAAAACGCCACGCGCGGTCCGATGTGGTGGTACATGTCGGTGCTGATCCTCATCATGATCACCCCCGTCATCGCCATGGCCATCGCCCTGGAACGCTATATTGCCAAGGGCCTCCTCGTGGGCGCGCTCAAGGGATGATTCGCAGGCCGTTGGGATCCACCGGCCTGCTGGTCACCCCCCTGTGCATCGGGTGCGGCGCGCTGGCCAGCATGCCCGAGGATTTCGGCTATGCCGTGCCCGAGGCGCAGGCGCTGGCCACGCTGCGCCTGGCATTCCAGAGCCCGATCAATTTTCTCGATACCGCCGCGGCCTACGGAGACGGGGAGAGCGAGCGCCGGATCGGCCTGGTGCTGCGGGAACTCGGCGGCCTGCCCGCCGGCTACGTTGTGTGCACCAAGGCGGACCGCAATCTGCGGACCGGTGAGTTCAGCGGCGAGCAGATCCGGCGTTCCGTCGACCGCAGCCTGCGGCTGCTGGGGCTGGACCGTCTGGCGCTGGTGTTCTTGCACGATCCCGAACACACCACGTTTGAACGCGTCATGGCCGGCGGCGGGCCGCTGGAGGTCTTGCAGCGGTTCAAAGACCAGGGCGTGATCGAGCACCTGGGGATCGCCGGAGGGCCGGTCGACCTGCTGCGCCGCTACGTGGACACCAGGGCGTTTGAGGTCGTGATCACCCACAACCGCTACACGCTGCTGCATCGCAGCGCAGAGCCGCTGATCGACCATGCCACCAGGATGGGCGTGGCCGTCCTCAACGCGGCTCCCTACGGCAGTGGCATTCTGGCCAAAGGGCCCGAGGCGTACCCGCGGTACGCGTACCGGGAGGCGGCCACGTCTGTGGTGGAGCGTGCCCGGCGTATGGCCGGCCTCTGCCGCGAGGCCGGCGTTCCGCTCGCCGCGGCCGCGTTGCAGTTTTCCGTGCGCGATCCGCGGATCGTTTCCACGATTGTGGGTGTGAGCCGTCCCGAACGCATCGCGGACACAGTGGACCTGCTCACCCGGCCCATCCCTGACGAGCTCTGGCCGCGGCTGGATACGCTGGCCGAACGGGAAGGGGATCCGGAGGCCGGCGGCAAGTCACGGGTGCAGAGATGACGACGGTCGCCGTGGTGACCGGCGCTGGCCAGGGCATCGGGCGCGCCATCGCCCGCCGGCTCTGCGGTGACGGATTTGCCGTGGCGCTGGTGGACCTCAATGCGGGTGGGTTGGCCGAGACGGCAGAGGAACTCGGGCGTGACGGCGCGCAGACGCTGCAGGTGCAGGCGGACCTGACAGAGATCGGGAACATCGCGCGCGCGATCGACCAGGTCGGGGAGGCGTGGGGCCGCATCGACGCGCTGGTCAACAACGCGGGACGGGAAGTCACCAGGCCGTTTCTCGAGACCACGGAAGCCGATTGGGACGCGATGCTCACTCTCAACCTGCGGACCGTGTTCTTCGCCACCCAGCTGGCGGCGCGCGCCATGATCGCCGGCGGCGTACACGGCCGGATCGTCAATATCGCCTCGATCGCTGGCCGTTCCGGGCGGGCCGACCAGGCGGCCTACGGGGCGGCGAAGGCCGGAGTCATCAGCGTCACGCGCTCGGCCGCCCTGGCCCTGGCTGCTCGCGGGATCACCGTGAACGCGGTCTGCCCGGGCGTGGTGGACACGGCCATGACACAGCGCATCCACGACATCCGGTCCAAGATGGCCGGGATCAGCCCGGAGGAGTCCCTGCGGCGCATGATCGCGCGCATCCCCCTCGGGCGCATCGCCAGCCCGGACGACGTGGCCAGGGCCGTGGCATTCTTCTGCTCGCCGCAGGCCGAGTATGTGACCGGCCAGGCGCTCAACGTCTGCGGCGGGATTGAGATGGACTAGCTGTGTTTGTCATTGCGAGGCGCGTAGCGCCGCGGCCGCGCAGGGAATTCAATTTTGTCATGACAGATTGAGTGTCTGGAGCGACGGCCCTGCCGGCGCTCGATGACAGAGGGTTGCGCCATGCGTGAACTGCATGTTGCCCTAATCAGCGGCCCGCAGTATGACCGGCTGGCGCAGCTGCTGCCGGCGTTTGAGCGCCGGCATGGATACCGCGTCAGCGTCGAGGTCCAGCTGCCCCACGTCGAGTTGAACGCCCGCATGGCCGCCGACCTGGGCACTCCGCACGGGCCGTATGACCTCATCTCCACGCACACCAAGTATGCGCCGTCGCAGGCCGCGCATCTCCGCCCGCTGGATGAGCTATTAGCCGCGGAGGACCTGGCGGATTTTTTCCCGCGTGTTGTGGAGTTGTGCCGCATCAACGGGATGTTGCTGCAGCTGCCGCGGAACTTCGACGCCCGTCTGTTGTTCTATCGCGCCGATCTCATCGCCGCCCCGCAGAGCTGGGAGGACGCCGCCGCGCAGATGGCCCGCCACGCCCGCCCGGGGTTCTTTGGGTTCGCGTTTCCCGGCAGGCATTCCGGGCTGTTTGGCACCTTTTATGAACTGTTGGGGATGGCCGGTGGGGACCTGTTCGATGCGCACCTGCGCCCCATCTTCAACGACGCCGCGGGCATCTGGGCGCTGCGGTTCTTGCACCGGCTGCACACCCTCGACCGGGTCACCCCTCCGGACCTGCTGCAGCGCTGGTACTACGACGAGGTCTCAGAAGAATTCCGCCGGGGCCACGTGCTGATGGTCGGCGACTGGCCGGGCTTCTATGGCCTGTACAAAGACCCACAGACGTGCGCGGTGATCGAGCAGTTCGATACGGCTGTCTACCCGGCCGGCCCGGCCGGGGTGCGCAAATCCTACGCCGGCTGTCACTCATTTGCGATTCCAAAGGCCGCGCCGGATGTCCAGGGGGCGCTCCTGCTGCTTCACTATCTCATCAGTCCCGAGGTGCAGTACGTTGAGGCGTCTCGGAGCGGGCACACGCCGGTCCGCCGCACAGTGTTTGACCGGGTGAAGGGCGAGCTGCCCGAGGGCAGCCGAGACGCCCGGCGGATGGCGGCGCTGGAACGGACCATCGAGCATTACGCGATGATTCCACCAAAGTTTGCGCGCTACCCGATGGTGGAAGACATCCTGTGGTCAGGCGTGCAGCAGGCCATCACCGGGGCGGTGACGCCCCAGGCGGCACTGCAGGCAATGGAGCGGCAGGTGGAGGAGGCGCTGCGATGATCCGGGGCCTGTGGCATGTTTCGTTCACCGTCAGCCACCTGGAACGCTCCGTGGAGTGGTACACGAAGGTGCTGGGGTTGGAGTATGTCCGCGGACAGGTGCAGGACAACGCCTACACGCGCGCGCTGGTGGGATTTCCCGACGCCCGGCTCAAGGTGGCGCAGCTGCGGATTCCCAACCTGACCATCCCGGTGTCGCGGCACCACATCGAACTGGTGGAGTACGAGCATCCCCGCGGTGCGGCGATTCAGCTCGCGACGAACTCGCCGGGGGTCGGGCACTGGGCGTTCGTCGTTGACGACATTCACGCCGAGGTCGCCCGTCTCCGAGGGCTCGGCGTCCGCTTCAAGTCTGAATCCCCGAATCTCATCACCGAGGGTGTGAACCGGGGCGGGTACACGATTTACTTCCTGGATCCGGATGGGATCACGCTGGAATTTATGCAGCCTCCCGCCTAAGCACCGATCGCCCGGATAATGCGGTCGCACAGGGCCATCGTCTTCACATTGTCGGCGGCGGACGGCTGCGGTTCGGTGCCGCTGCGCAAGCACTCCAGGAAGTGCGCGACTTCCCCGACGTAGCCGTTCAGGTAGAGATCTTTGAAACCTCCCGATGCCGAAGTGTGCACCGATGTGAGAACACGATCCTCCTCATCGATCGTCTGCCAGCGCGGATGGTCGGACGGGGCCGGGCGGTCGGTGTGGGCGACGACCCGGGCGAGGTTCTCGACCCTGGCGAAGCCGTGGGTCCCAGTCACGGTCAGCTCCTCGTAGTGGCGCGTCCAGGCCGGCACGCCGGCGAAGAATAAGCCCCCAATCTCCCCGTGGTCGAAGCGGAGCGAGAAGCACTGGTCGACCTGAATCTCCCGGGTGTTGCGGAACCCGCGGACCTCGGCGACCTCCCCGAAGAGGTACCGGCACAGGTCCACGTAATGAATCCCGCCGGTCTTGATGAACCACTCGTCGTCCCACCCCGGGCGCGACCCGATGGCGAACATCCCGTGCAGCGAGAGAGGATCGCCGAATCCCGGTTCGTGGATGGACTGCTTGATCGAGACATAGGCCGGGGCGAATCGTTTCATAAAGCCGACCATCACCGGTTTCCCGGCTCGCGCGGCAAGGCTGGCGATCTCGCCCGCTTCACGCTCATGAAGCCCGACCGGTTTCTCGGCGAAGACCGGCAGCCCCGCGCGCAGCGCCTCGCGGACCAGGCCGGCCTGTTCCTTCTCCGGCGCGATCACAAGGACGGCATCGAGGGACTCCCGGCGCAACATCTCCGCCGGGCTGGCATACGCACGCGCGGCGCCGAATTCCGCTGCGGCCGCCTGGGCGCGGTCCAGATGGCGCGCACAGACCGCGGCGATCTGAGCGCCTGCCAGTTTTGCCGCCGGGTAGATGTTAGCCCTGGCGTGCCGTCCTGTTCCGATGACGCCGATCCGCGGCTGATCCACCGTCAGCGCTCCGCTTGGCCCCGAAAATCCGCCAGAGCAGATTTTCGGGGACCCGAACCAGGGTCGTACGATCCGAGAGAGAAACTGTGGGATAGAGGGATTATCCCTTTATCCCCGTATCCCTTTATCCCCATGTCCCGTATGACTATTTCGCGATTTCGTGGCGCCCGCGTCAAACGGATTGAAGATCCGAACTTACTGGTGGGCCGCGGCACATTCGTCGACAATATTGCCGTGCCAGGAGTCTGGCACGTCGCGGTGGTGCGCAGTCCCCATGCGCACGCCCGCATCCGCAAGGTGCGCGGCCTGACGAAATACGTGGTGGCCGCCCGCACCCTCGGCAGGTCCATCATGCTCCCCGGCGATATCGGCGGCGGTGCGGTGGCGCCGCATCCTGCGCTGGCAGTCGGACGGGTGCACTATGTTGGGCAGCCCGTGGCCCTGGTGCTGGGGCAGAGCCGCGAGGAGGCCGCCGACCGCGCGCAGCAGGTAGACGTCGAGTACGAACCGCTGCAGCCGGTTGTGGATCCCGAGGCAGCGCAGGACCGGCGCGCCTCGATCCTGCACCGGCGCCTGGGGACCAACGTGGCGTACCGGACGTCGTGGACACACGGAAGAGTCGCCCAGGCCTTCTTGTCCGCGGAGGTCACGATTTCGCAGCGGATCCGGCACCAGCGCATCGCCGCCATTTCCCTAGAGGGCCGGGCGGTGCTGGCGGTTCCCCCGCAGGGCCACGACAGGATCCTGACCGTCTGGTCTTCCACGCAGATGCCCCATGCGCTGCGCGACGCCCTGGAGGAACGGCTGCCGTTGCGGGGCATGCGGGTGCGCGTGATCGCTCCCGACGTGGGCGGCGGGTTTGGGGCGAAGGGGAGTATCTATCCAGAGGAAGTGCTCGTGCCGTGGCTGGCGCTGCGGCTGCGCCGGCCGGTGAAGTGGATCGAATCCCGCCGCGAGCACCTGCAGACGATCTGCCACGGCCGGAGCCAGTTCGCCGATGTCGCGCTGGCCGCGTCGCGTGACGGCCGCATCCAGGGACTGCGGCTGCGCGTGGTGGCCGATCTCGGCGCCTATCTGATGTCGACGACCGCCGAGATCCCTCCGCTCACCCTCGAGATGGCCACCGGTCCGTACGCGATTCGGCATGTCGAGGCAGAGCTGGTCGAAGTGTATACGACCAAAGTTCCCACGGGAGCGTACCGCGGGGCAGGCCGCCCTGAAGCGACGTTCTACCTGGAGCGGGCGATCGATCTTCTCGCCCGGACCCTGGGGCTCGATCCGGCACTGGTCCGGCGGCGGAACTTCATTCCGCCTGAGGCCTTTCCGTATCGCGCGCCATCGGGGGCCGTCTACGACAGCGGTGACTACGCGCGCGCCCTCGATCGCGCCCTGGAGGTGAGTGCGTATTCCCAGTGGCGTGAGCGCCAGGCGAAGGCAAGGCAAGCGGGCCGGTACCTGGGCATTGGGCTCTCCAGTTATGTGGAGACATGCACGTACGGTTCCGATGCGTCCCGCGTCGAGCTGGACGCCCAGGGGCGCGTCACGGTGTTGAGCGGGACCTCTCCTCACGGTCAGGGGGGTGCCACAGGATTTGCGCAGCTCGTCGCCGATGCGCTGGGGCTTGAGGTGCAGCAGATCAGCGTCGTCACCGGAGACACCGCACGCATCCCGGACGGTGATGGGACGGCGGGCAGCCGGACGATGGTCGTTGGCGGCTCGGCCGTGTACCGCGCAGCGCAGCGCCTGCGGCAGCTGCTGGCGGAGCGCGCGGCCAGGCGGTTGGAGGCGTCGGTGAAAGATCTGGTCTTTGCCGGCGGGCGGATTTTTGTCGCCGGGGTACCCAGCCGCGGCGTGGCGCTGCGTGACCTGGTGGGCGTCCGGCAGAAGGTGCTGCGGGCGAGTGGGCAGTACACGGTGCGGGGCTCGACGTTCCCGTTTGGCACGCACGTGGCGGTCGTCGAGGTGGATCCACAGACCGGCGACGTCAGGTTGCTGCACCACTTCGCCGTGGACGATTGCGGGGTGGTGATCAATCCGCTACTGGTCGACGGGCAGATTCATGGTGGGGTGGCCCAGTCCATCGGCCAGGCGTTGTATGAGGCCGCGGAGTACGATGACTCCGGGCAGCTGGTGACGGGATCACTGCTGGACTACGCGATTCCCCATGCCGCGATGATTCCGCTGATCACCACCACGCGCACAGAAACGCCCTCGCCTCGCAACCCGCTGGGGGCGAAAGGCGTCGGGGAGGCGGGGACCATCGGCTCACTCCCGGCGGTCGTGAACGCCGTGATCGACGCGCTGGAGCCGTATGGCGTGCGCCATCTCGACATGCCCCTCACCCCTGCCAGGATTTGGGCCGCCGCGCGAGGCCAAGGTCGCTAGCGACCCGCGCGGTAGGCTACCAGCAGACCATCCCGCAGCGGGACGATAGAGCTGATCCATCCGGGATCGGAGGTAATGAGGGTGGTTAGCCGGCGGACGCCTTCGGTCTCTTCCGTCTGGTCCTTGGCGTCGAAGATCTGCCCGTGCCAGAACATGTTGTCCACGATGAGCACCCCGCCGGGGCGGAGTTTCTCTGTGACCACCGGCAGCGACGCAGGATACCCTTCCTTGTCGATGTCGTTGAAGATGAGATCAAACGTGCCCGCGGTCTGGCGGAGCGTCTGCACGGCCTCGCCCACGTGATACTCGACGACGCCGTCGAAACCGAGCGTGCGCAGGTGCGTCCTCGCGCGCCGGGAGAGCGCCTCATCCCACACCACATGGTAAACGGTCCCTCCGCCATTCTCCTTCACCGCCCGCGCGAACCACGCCGTGGAATACCCAAAGCCGCTGCCCATCTCGAAAATCCGTCGCGCGCCGGTCATCCGCGCCAGTAGATAGCAGAAATGTCCCGCCACGGGTCCGATGATGGGAAAGTGGGCCTGCTTCGCGTAAGCTTCCATGGCCTGCATCTCTGCAGGACGGGATGGGACTAGGTGTTCCAGATACTCGTTGAGTTGAGGCGCCAGTAGCGCACCGATCATGAGGTTCCTCCTCGTGTGTGGGGCCGCAACGGCTGTGCGGGTGTAGTTCTTCGCGAGCGTGCCTGCCTCCCGCGCGCAGGCCGGAGGGGGAGATGGCACGAAACACTCTGTGATGGGAGGTGTGAGATGGAACGGTTGCCACGCTACAGCGGAACGGCGGGGATCATCAGTGCCTTCCTGCTGCTCCTGTTCCTTATCCTGGGATTCGTCGTCCCCGGGACGGGGGCGACGTTCGCCGATCCCGTTAGAACGCTGACGTTCATCGCGCAGAATCGCTGGGAATGGAGAATCGCCAACCTGCTCACCGCGCTGGTGGCCGGGCTCGCCGTCGTCTTCACAGCCGGCCTGCGGAACCGTCTTCGGGAACCTGCTCCGACCCGCGCCATGCTCGTCCTGTACACCGCGCTGATCGGGTTCGGAGGATACGCGCTCGCCAGTTTCATCCTCTGGAAGGGCGGCAACGCGATGGCAAGCTACCTGGCCAAAGATCAGGTCGCGGCGACCCACGCATGGCTGGCGCTCCACTTCGCAGCCCGCGGGGCCGCAGATGTAGGGAATGCCTTCGTCGGCGTGGCCCTGATCCTGGCGGGGTGGGCCATCACCGAGACCGGAGCCATCACGCGCTCCACCGGCCGGCTGGGCATCGTCACGGGGCTGATGACCCTTGTGGTCATCGTGCCGCTCGCCCGCTGGATCGAGCTGGTACAGGCGGTCTTGACCATCGCCTGGCTGGCCTGGACGGGGAGTGAGTTGCGGAAAACGTAAGCGCGCGTACTAATCGGTGTGGCGGCGAAGGCCGGCGGCCTCATGGCCCCCATTGCCTCCGCCAGCGATCTGGGGAGTTTCGAGCCGCAGCACGATCCCGTTGTTTTCATTAGGCTGGGTCTTTTCGAGCACGGCCCGCCAGTCGGCCCGCAGTGTCTGTTCCTGGATCAACCAGGTCTCCAGGGCCCGCACAACCTTCGGGTCCAACTGCGTCCCCGCGTGGCGGTGCAGTTCGGCCATCGCGATCTCTCCAGGCTGTCGTGGCCGATAGGGCCGGTCAGAGGTGATGGTATCGTACGCGTCGCATGCCGCGATGATGCGGGCGCCCACGTTGATCTCATCGCTCTTGCGGCCGAACGGGTAGCCGCGGCCGTCCGGCCGCTCATGATGTTCGAGCATGATGGCGAGGTGTGACCCGAAGGCAGACAGATGGTTGAGAATTCGCCCGCCGGCCTCCACGTGGGCTTCCACCTCCGCCCGTTCCCGCGGCGTCAGGTTGCCGGGCTTCAGCAGCACGGCGTCGCGGACGACGATCTTGCCGACGTCGTGGACGCGGGCAATCGCCTTGATCAGGAGCGCCTGTTCCTCTGGGATGTTGAGGGTTCGGGCGACGCCATAGCTCATCTCCGAGACCCGCAGCGAGTGCTTCCCGGTCGTGTCGTCCCGCATGTCGACCATGTCGGCAAGCGCGGCCAGCATCGATTCTGCTTCCATGTGTAGCTGCGTGTACCGCTCGTATCCCACCTTGGCCATAAACAGGGGGGGCAACAGGATTACGGCCGCGGTGGGGTGGATCTCCCATAACCGCGCCATGACCACGGCAATGCTGATCAGCGTGAGATTGACCAGCGCCGAGTCGCGGAGTCCCCACACGATCATCTGCGGTAGGCGGACGCGGCTGATCCTGGAGAGGACGAGCATGAGCAGGGTCAGGTTGACCGCGTAGTATGCAACGCCCGCCGCGAGCTGCGCGGAGATCAGCTGCCAGATCTGCGGCATCGCGGGCGCCAGCTGCTGTAGCCAGGACGCTGTGACTGCGTGCAGGACTCCCGCCGCACCCGTGGCGGTCACATACATGGACGCGTTGAAGAGCACCTTGTAGTACGGCTTGCTCGATGAGAGGTCGGCGATGATGACAGTCAGGGCCGCCAGCAGCACCGCCGTCGGCCACCCGAACGTAAACAGGGTCAAGAGGATGACGGTAATGGTGAGGCTCTCGTCTTTAATGACGCGGCCCAGCGTGTACGGCACCGGTCGCAGTTCGCTGAGCACGGCGAACACCAGCAGCATCAGGAACCAGCCCGGCCCGGCCTCCAACGCCTGTGGCGTGCCTAATAGAAAGGTCTGCACGGCTTCCCAAGCCGTGATGGCACCCGCCAGCCACACCAGAGGGAGGATCAGCCGCAACTGTCCGGTCATCGGTTTTCTCCGAGCGCAGGGGAGTCGCGCATCAGCCGCTGGACGAGGACGACCGCCCCCGCGGCCACCAGGATGTCGCCCACACTGAATGCGCGCCGGAGCGGAAACCAGTCAGGGGTGCGCAAAACGTCGCTGAGCATCGTCATCCGGGTTTCCCCGGTCATCAGCACCGAGTTGTTGTAGACGCCGGTCGCAGCCACCTCAGAAGTTCCCATTCCCTCCAGGGCAGATGGCGCCACAGGCATGAACCCGCCGTTGACGCCGATGGCGATCGCATTCGCCGCGAGCCCGAGGCCGATCAACCAGATCCAGGCCGTGCGCCGGTTGGCCCAGATAAAAGCCAGCAGCAGCAGATACGACATCACGTGGAGCGTGGAGGCAAATGTGCGTGCCAAGAGTGAGGCGCCTTCATTGGGGAGAAATGCCACGATCTGCACGCCGAGCCCCAGAAACGGCAGTGCCGGGAGCCGCCACCGGTGCTGGCTGAGCACGTCCAGGCGCCCTCGCCGCAGCAGGCCGGCCAGCAGCGCCAGGATGAGCACCCCAAAGAGGAGCATTAGACTAGTTCCACTTCCCGCCTGCTCCGCCCGCGATGACCAGCGCGGCGAGCATGAGCAGCGTCAGAAGCAGGTCGACCGCTTTCCACCGCATCCCGGTCCACCTCCCTCCACGATCTTGACTGGATCGCAAGCATAAATGTCCTTACCCACGTAATCGGCACAATCCCATGAATCTAGAGGGTGGCCGGGGCTTGAAGGAGTGCACTCCTCGCGCACGAAAGCCCTCATCGCAGCGGAGAAAGAAAGGGGCAAATCGATGAAGGTGAAGTACGGCGTGCTTCTTGTCACAGCGTTAGTGATCGCGTTGTTGGTTCCTGGGTTTGGGCGTGGCGGTGCATCACAGACCATCACGTTTCTCACGGCCCCCTGGGGGGTCCCGCCCGATCAGGCACTGTTGAAGGCGTTTACAGATCGCAGCGGGATTACCGTGCAAGTGATTTCCGCGCCGTCGGCCGAGATGTACACGAAGGTTCAGGTGGCCTCCGCCGGCCGCCGGTCGCCGGCCGACGTGATCTTCCTGACCGAGGAGGCGCCATCGTTCATCGTGGCGCCGGGCTACATGGAGCCGCTCGACGCGCGTATTGCCAGGAGCGCCGATCTCAACGCAGGCGACATCGAGCGCATGGATTTCTGGTCGGTGGGCGGCAACGTCCAAGGGATCACGACGTACGTGCAGCTGGTGATGATGGACTACAACGCCAAGCGCCTCGGGGCCGGCGGGTTCGCCAAACCGGCCGGGACGTGGGACGAACTGCGCCGGCAGTCCGTCGCGCTGAAGCAAAAGGGTGTAGATCAGTACCCCATCGCGTTTGGGGCGATCGACTGGTCGTGGTTCCTGATGGCCCTCTCGGCTGGCGATCCGATGTTCGACGGCGGCTTGAACCCCGTGTTCAGCAACGCCGGTTCGCCCGCGCGAAAAGCCATGGCCACACTGATCGGATTCTTTGCGACCGACAAGGTCATTACCCCCGACCTGCTGACGAAGGTAACGCCCCATGACGTCTTCATGGGGGGCACCGCCGTCTACCACCAGGCCTGGCAGGGCTCGCTGGCGGTGATGAACAACGCCAAGATCTCCAAGCAGGCGCCCGACGTGCAGTATCTGCTGATGCCCGAGCAGCACTTCACCTGGAGCCTGGATGCGGCGATCGGTCTGTCGCGGTTCTCCGCCAAGAAAGACGCCGGCTGGGAGTTCATCAAGTGGTACGTCTCACCGGAGAGCCAGCGGGCCATCTACAAAGCCGTCGGACTGGTGCCGTCGAGGAAGTCGCTGCAGCAGGCGCTGAACTCGGAGGGGGCCATTCAGGGCTTCGAGACCATGGTGGAGCAGGCGAAGTACGTGCACCAACTCCCGCGGACGGTCAAATGGTGGGGGCCGTGGACGCAGAGCGTGACGGAGGCGATCCGCAAGGCTGCCCAGGGCCAGCTCACGCCCGATGCGGCGGTGGACGCCGTGGCGAAGCGCTGGAACGAACTGAAGGCGCAGTATAAGCAATAGGCTTGCGGCGGATTCGAAGCGAGGAGCGGACGGCGTACCTGGCGATCTTGCCGGTCGGTCTGCTCCTCGCGTGCTTTGTCTATTACCCCGCCATCTCCACGTTCCTGATGGGGCTGACCGATGCCAACCCGCGGGTGCAGGGGCTGGAGGGCAGCGCCCACTTTATCGGGCTCCGCAACTACGGCCAGATGTTGGGGTCGGGTGAGTTCTGGGCCAGCGTCTGGCGGACCGTCCTGATCGTGCTGATGGTGCTGCCCCTGGAACTGGCCATCGGGCTGGCCGCCGCGATGATCCTGAACGAACAATTCCGCGGCCGGGCAGTGTTGCGCACCATTGCCATCGTGCCGTGGATGCTGCCGCCGCTGGTGAACGGTTTCACGTGGTCATGGATTCTCAACGGGGACTACGGCGCGCTCAACGGCCTGCTCTATCAGCTGCATCTTGTCACCACGTACCATCACTGGCTGGCGTCGCCGTCCGCGCAGCTCTTCTGGGTGGCGGTGGCGCAGGTCTGGACGCGGTTTCCCTTTGCCATGGTCGTGCTGCTGGCCGCATTGCAGTCGATTCCGCAGGACGTGGTCGAAGCCGCCCGCGTCGACGGGGCCAGGCCGGCACAGATCTTCCGGTCGGTGACGTTTCCAATGCTTCTGCCGGCATTTACCGTCGCCCTGGCGGTGGAGTTCATCGTGACGTTTCAGATTTTTGACGTGATCTGGTCGCTGACCGCAGGCGGCGCGGCGGGGCAGGTCATCAACCCGTTCACAAAGGCCGTGATGATCTTGAACTATGAGGTCGTGTTCCGGAACCTGGACCTCGGCCTGGGCTCGGCGCTGGCCTACCTGATCCTCGTGCTGTCGATGGGGGTCGGGTACGTGTTCGTGCGGATGCTGTATGAGCGGGGCGCGTGAGATGACGCCGGCCCGGCTGGTGCGCCGCCTGGGCTTCTGGCTGGCGGCGATCGCGCTGGCACTGTGGAGCCTGGCCCCGGTCTACTGGATCGTGGTCAGCAGCATCTCTACGCGGATTGAGCTCTACAGCGTCCCCTACAAGCACTGGATCCCGCGGGCGCCGACGCTGCAAAACTACGTCGACGTTTTCACTACCGGCCCCAAGTACCGGGCCGGAGGATTCCTACCGTCGGCGACGCTGCTGTACTCCGGCGTGCGCAACAGCCTCCTGGTGGCGCTGCTGGCCGCCGCGTGCCTGAGCCTGCTGGCCTCGCTGGCGGGGTACGCCTTTGCCCGGTTGAACTTCCGTGGCCGCTCTTTCCTGTTCTTCATGATGCTCCTGCTGGTGCCGCTACCGGTCTGGGTCTCGCTGATCGCGCTGTTCCAGCTGATGAGTGTGCTGGGGCTGATCGATACCCGGCTCGGCCTGATCCTGCTGTTTGTGTCCTACGGCGCGCCGCTGTACGTGTGGCTGATGCAGACGTACATCCGGGCCACACCCCGCGACATCGAGGAGGCGGCGTTGATTGACGGCGCGTCACGCTTCCGGGCCCTGCGCACGGTCGTGCTCCCGGTCGCCCTCCCCGGGCTGGTGTCTGTGTTCCTCGTCGCCTTCCTGACGGTCTGGAATGCCTTTCTCATTCCGCTGATCTTTACAAATTCCGAAGCTGCGCAGCCGCTCACCGTGGTCCTGTCACTCTTCATCGGGCAGTATGAGGTGGCCTGGGAGGCGATGTCGGCAGCGGCGGTGGTGACGATGATTCCTCCGATCCTGATGGCCCTGTTCTTCCAGCACTATGTAGTCCGGGGGCTGGCCCTTGGAGCCGTGCAGTAGGCGATGCCCTTGCGCCGCGCGACGGCGTCGGTCGACCGCCTGACGCTGGAACAGAAGGTGGGCCAGATGTTCATGCTGGCATTTGCCGGCTCCACGGCGGCGAGCGCCGCCACGCTTCTCCGCGATCACCATGTCGGCGCGTGCTACCTGAGCAACGACAACCTTGTCGATCCCGCACAGTCGGCGACGCTCATGGCAGAACTGCAGGGGCTGGCCCGCGCGGGGTCCGGCGTCCCGGCGCTGCTGGCGGCGGATCAGGAAGGCGCGTGGGCGGTGCTTACCCGGCACAGCTGCCCCGGGCCGGGCAACATGGGGCTCGGGGCGACTGGGGCCGTCGACGATACACGGGAGATGTACACGGTCTTCGGGGAGGAACTCCGGGCCGCAGGCCTGAACGCCGACCTCGCCCCGGCGGCCGACGTGAACAGCAACCCGCTGAATTCCATCATTGGCATGCGGTCGTTCGGCGAGGACCCGGAGGCGGTGGCGCGGCACGTGCGCGCCGCGGTGGCCGGCCTCCATGACGCCGGGATCATCGCGGCGGCCAAACATTTCCCCGGGCACGGCGACAGCAGCATCGACACGCACCGCGGCCTGGCTCGCGTGGATGGTGATCGCCAGGCGCTCGGGCGGCGGGAGCTGGTCCCCTTTCGGGCCGCTGTCGACTGTGGTGTGGACATCGTCATGACGTCACACATCATGTTCCCCGCCTTCGACCCGGAGCACCCGGCCACGCTGTCGCCCGTCATCCTTGGCGATCTGCTGCGGGGGACGATGGGGTTTGGGGGTGTGATCCTCACCGATTCGTTCAATATGCAGGCGATCCGCCGCGCGTACGACCCGCTCGACGCGGTGGTGCAGACGGTCCAGGCTGGGGCCGACATGGTGCTCCTGGCCGAGGAACGCTACGGGGACGAGTCGGGCGATTACGTCGAGCGCCAGGTCCGCCTGGTCGCCGGGCTTGTCCGGGCCGTGCGGCAGGGACGGCTTCCCGCGTCGCGTGTTGACGATGCGGTGGCGCGCATCCTTGCGCTCAAAGCGCGCTACGGGCTGGCCGACCGGCCCGTCGCGAGTGCTACGGCTGCGGTGAAGGCGGTGGGCTCGCCGGCGCACCGGGAGATCGAGCGCCGGGTAGCCGCCGATGCGGTGGTCCTGATCCAGAATCGCGGCGGCGTCGTCCCGTTGAACGCTGAGCGCTCCCAGCGTCTTGTGGTGCTCTCCGCGACCGATGAGGAAGGATACCACCGCATGGCCGCCGGGCGCGGCATCGGGCCCAATGTGGTCGAGCGTCCCGCGGAGGTGGCCTTCGCCGAGATCCGCCGGCGCCGTCCAGACGCCCTCAGCCTTTCCCTGCGCGACGGGGAATGGGAGGCTCAAGCCGGCAGGCTGGCCGGGGCGAGCGCCTTCGTCGTCGTGACGGAGAAGTTCCCGCTGGCGGGATTCGATTTCCCTGATGCGACCCAACACCGGTTGATTCAATGGCTGGTGTCGACGCAAACTTCTCCGGTCATCGTCCTCGCCTGCCGCGATCCATATGAACTCGCCGCATTTCCGGGGGTGGACGCCTACATCTGCGCGGTCGGCTACCGGCCGGCGTGTGCGCGGGCCGCCGTAGATGTGCTCTTTGGCGACACTGCCCCGCGCGGCCGCCTGCCGGTGTCCATCCCCGGGCTGCACCCAGTCGGGCACGGACTAAACTATCCTTAAAGTACGTCTACTTAGTCTACTTAGTCTTCTTGGTCTACTTGGTCTCACTACGTATCCACGATGGTCAGTGGAGCCTGTAGACTAAGAAGACTAAGTAGACCAAGTAGACTAAGTAGACGCAGTTTGGTGAATTGCGATGGCCATATCCGGGGATAGTGCGTTTCTCTTTGATCTCGACGGCACGCTGGTGGACAGCGTCTACCAGCATGTGCTGGCCTGGCGCCAGGCCCTGGAAGCGGCCGGGATCAAGCTCTCGGTGTGGCGGATCCACCGCCGGATCGGCATGAGCGGCGGTCTGTTTGTGAACGCGCTGCTGCGGGAGACTGGCCATCAGCTGACACCTGAGGAGATGACGCGAATGCAGCAGGTGCATCGCGACACCTACGCCCGCGAAGTGGCAGAGGTCCGGCCCCTGCCAGGCGCCCGAGAGCTCCTGGCATACCTGTCCCAGGCGGGAATTCCGTGGATCATTGCCACCAGCGGCCGGCGGGAGATCGCCGAGGCCACGGTGCGGGTCCTTGGTCTCGATGCTCCAGCGCCCCTGGTCACGCGGGACGACGTCCGCCGGGCCAAACCCGATCCGGATCTGTTCCTGGCTGCCGCGGAGCGCCTGGGGGTGCCGGTCGCGGCGTCCGTGGTGGTCGGCGACAGCGTGTGGGATTTGCTCGCCGCCCGTCGCGCCGGCGCACTCGGCGTCGGCCTCCAGTCAGGCGGCTATGGGCTCGACGAGCTGGAACGCGCCGGCGCTTACCGGGTGTACGAAGATCCTGCCGATCTGCTCCGCCACCTGGACGAAGTCGGCGTGCGCGTGCCGGGCAGTTAGGAGAGATCCGTGCGGCTGAGGGAGTCGCGATGAGGCATCCACGGGCCGTGATGTCGCAGCTTCCCGGCGACTGCCCTGTGACCTGGGCGGTCCTGGGGGCAAACGTGTTGACCTTCGCGGTGGCCTTTGTCGGCGGAAGCGGGTTGCTGAGCCTGGCGTTCTACGCGCCGGAGTTTCTGCAGAGACCGTGGACGGCGTTCACCTACCCGCTGCTGGGTGTCGGTGGCATCTTCTGGTTGCTCCTCGGTGGCTACGTGCTGTGGTTGTTTGGCGGGAGCCTGGAGCGTGCGTGGGGGTGGCGAGGGTACACGGTCTTCCTTCTGGCCGTGAGTGGATCTTCGGCAGCCGCGCTCTGGTTGGCCGGCGAGCTGCTGGGGCGCGGGGCCGCGCTGGCCGGGTTTGGGATGCCGCTGGCCGCCGTCACCGTAGCCTGGGCCGCGATCAACCCGTACGAGCGGGTGCTGTTGTATTTCGCGCTGCCGGTGGAGGCGCGCTGGTTGGGAATTCTGGCCGCAGTCTTTGTCGTGATTTCGCAACCCTTTCCGCTGGGAGTGTTTGCGCTGGCCGGATGCGGCGTGGCCTGGTGGTACGTGCGGCAGGGACGCTACCTGTCGATCCGCTCTCCGCGCCCCCGTCGCCGTCTGGAACGGGAACACGCGCTCACCGTAAATCCCATCGCCTGGTATCGCCGCTGGCGGCTCCGGCGGCAGTTCATGCGTCTGATGAAACGGTCTGGGCGAGGTGACGATGATACGGTGCACTGAGAACTGGTGACGGAGGATTCAAGATGACGACGCAACTGCGGATGTACACGATCAACAGGGGCAAGATGGACGACTTCGTCCGCGCCTGGAAGGCAGGCGTCTATCCGTTGCGGCAGAGGCACGGCTTCCGGATTGAAGGTGCATGGATCCTCACGGAGCGCAACCAGTTTATCTGGCTGATGAGTTACGGTGGAACGGATTGGGAGGCCAAAGATAAGGCCTACTATGCGTCGCCCGAGCGGGCGGTGCTCGATCCTGATCCGGCCCAGTTCATTGCGCTTTCGGAGCAGTGGTTCCTCACGGAAGTTTTGCCGCGCCGCTGAGCCCAAGCCGTCACCCTCGTTTCCTGTCGCCGCCCTTCCAGGCCCGGTCGCCGGGTCGAGTCAGGAGGAGTTCCTCGCCCAGATCCGAATTGGCAGGGCGTCCACGTGGAGTCGACTGCATAATGTCGACACGACTCAGCGGCAGATCGTGCGCTGAGTAGGTTGAGGAGTGCTTTGCCGTGTTCGATCGAGTGCCGCTCGTCGGGATGCGAAGTATCTCCAAAGCGTTTGGTCCCACTGTGGCCGTCGACGGGGTCGATCTGGATTTGCTGCCGGGTGATATCCACGGGCTGGTTGGGGAAAACGGCGCCGGCAAATCTACCCTGATGAGGGTCCTGTCCGGTTTCTACGCGGACTACGCTGGGGAGATCGTTGTTGATGGACGCGCGGTGCGAATTCTCAGTCCGGGCCAGGCGCGGGCGCTCGGGATTGGTCTGGTCCACCAGGAACTCAGCCTTGTTCCCGAGTTAACTGTCGCCGACAATATCTTCCTCGGCCGGGAACCACCCGCCCGCCTCCCAGGCTTCATCGATCTCGCCGCATCAAGCGTCCAGGCGCGGAGGCTATGCGCGGAGCTTGGCGTTCACCTTCATCCGGACGCCAGAGTTGCGCGCCTGAGCATCGCCGAACGGCAGTTGGTGGAAATTGCCAAAGGGGTGGCGCTCAATCCGCGTGTGCTGATTCTGGATGAACCGACGTCCTCGTTGACCCGTCAGGAAATCAACCGGCTCCTGGACATCGTCAGAAGCCTGGCCGCCAAGGGCATGGCGATCGTGTACATCTCCCACAAGCTCGACGAAGTGTTTGATGTCGCCGATCGCATCACCGTGCTGCGTGATGGAAAACGGGTCGCTACCGCGCCCACCGCCGAATGGACGGACGCGACGCTCGTGGCGGCCATGGTGGGGCGTGACCTGTCGTCACTCTTCCCCCGCAGCCGCGCCGACCAGGGGGCAATCCGACTCGAGGCACGTCACCTGGGGCGGCCGGGAGCCTTTCATCGGGTGTCGTTTGTTGTTCGCAGCGGCGAGGTCGTCGGCGTCTACGGGCTCATGGGATCAGGGCGAACCGCGGTCGCTGAAGCCCTCTTTGGGCTGGCGCCGGCTGGGGAAGGAGACATCCTGATTGACGGCGCGCGAGTGGGTATTCGGTCCCCCCTCGATGCCATCGCGCATGGGATTGCCATGACGCCCGAAGACCGCCGGGTGCGGGGGCTTGTGCCGATGCTTCCGGTGCGCACGAATCTTTCCCTGCGCGCGCTGCGGGTGTTGAGCCGGATGGGGTTGATCAGCAGCGCGCGGGAATACGTCGAAGTCCAGCGGATGATTGAGACGCTGGCCATCCGGGCGGTTTCGCACGACGTGCACGTCTCCACGCTCAGCGGGGGCAACCAGCAGAAAATTGTCATCGGCCGCTGGCTGATGATCCCGCCGAAAGTGCTGATTCTCGATGAGCCGACCCGCGGGATCGACGTCGGGGCCAAGGCGGAGGTACACGCGATCATCGACCGGCTGGCGGGTGACGGGCTGGCGGTCCTGTTCATCTCGTCCGAGCTCCCGGAGATTCTCGGCATGAGCGACCGGATCCTGGTCATGCGCAACGGCACACTGGTGGGGGAATTCTCTCGCCGCGACGCCACCGAGGAACGCATCATGGCGGTCGCCGCCGGGGTGGCGGGCGAGGGGAGAGCATCCTGATGGGCTGGCACGCCAGGTGAGAGAGCCAGAGACACCGGCGGCGGCCGCGCGCATCGGCGCGGCGGCGGGAGTACTCTCCTTGCGCCCCTCGGTCGTTGCCACCCTGCGGGACTACGGCATCTACCTGGCCCTCGGCGCGCTGGTCGCGTATTTCGCCATCGCGCTCCCGCAGTTCCGCACGCCCGACAGCGCCCTGCTGGTATTGCTGCAGGTGTCGGTGATCGGAATTATCGCCATCGGGATGACCTTCACCATCCTGACGGCGGGGATTGATCTCTCGGTCGGGTCGCTGCTCGCCGTGGCCGGCATGTTCTCGGGGGTCTTCGCCCAAAAGGATCCTTCGGCCGTCAACGTCGCGCTCGCGTTTCTGCTGCCGGTGGCGATCGGCCTACTCGGCGGAGCGCTCAACGGCGTGATCATCGCCTGGGCGGGGGTCAACCCCCTGATCGTCACGCTGGGCACGCTCACCGCGTATCGCGGGTTTGTGGTCTGGTACCGGGTCAATCCCATCTACGACCTGCAGCCGTACTACCGTGCGGTCGGACAGGGAACGGCTGGCCCCGTTCCTATTCCAGCGATCATCCTGCTGGCCATGGCGGGGGTGGCCTGGGTGGTGCTCAACTACACTCGCTATGGCCGCTACGTCTACGTCGTGGGCGGAAATCCGGAAGCGGCCCGCGCGGCCGGCATCGACGTACCCCTCATGAAATTCAGCGTGTATGTGCTTAGCGGTTTTTGCGTGGGGGTCGCGGCGCTGATCTTCACGTCGCGCCTCATGGCGGCGCAGGCGATTTCAGGCCAGGGGTTCGAGCTGCAGGCCATCGCGGCGGCCGTGGTCGGAGGCGCGTCGCTGTTCGGCGGCCGCGGCAAAATCACCAACACCATCGTTGGCGCCCTGATCATGGGCGTGCTGTTCAACGGACTGGTGATGCTCAACGTGCCGGCCCCCATCCAGCAGATGGTGATCGGGGTAATCATCATCACCGCGGTGTGGCTCGACGCCGTGCTGCGGCAACGCGGGTACTGAGCGGAGAGGAGGTGCGGGGGCGACGTGAGTCGTGGTGGTGAGATGATGCGCGATAAGGAGGAAGAGGATGATGCATAAAGTACTGGCGCTGGCGATTGCACTGATGCTGCTGACGATCGGGGCCGTCGGGGCCGCGGCGGCGGCGCAGCCATGGACGTTTGGGGTATCGTATCAGAACCTCGCCTTCCCGTATGTGGCCGCTCTGCAAAAAGCCGCCCAGGCGGCCTGCAAAGCCTTGGCCGTGAAGTGCCTGGAGACCGACGCGTTCAATGACACAGAAAAGGAACTGAAGAACGTGGAGAGCATGCTGGCTCAGGGTGTCAACTGTCTGGCCTTCGAGGCGGCCAGCCTGAAGGCATCCTCGGCGTCGATCGTAGCCGCCAACAAGAAAGGCGTGCCCGTGGTCCAGTTCAACGGGAAGGCTGACGGCGGCCAGTGGGTGACGTTCGTGGGCTCGGAGCAACCCGACTCCGGCGCGCAACTCGGGGTCTGGCTGGCCGGCCTGTACAAGCAACTCGGCAAGCCGCAACTGAAGGGCATCTACCTGCGCGGCGTCGCGGGACAGATAACCGATCTTGCTCGGAACGACGGCCTCAAGAACCGCCTCAAGGCGGAAAACCTGCTGGACAAGATCAGCTTTACCGAGCAGTACGCGGATTACGATCGCGGCAAGGGGCAAAGCGTGACCGAGAGCCTGCTGACGCGCGATAAGAGCTACGACTTCATCGTCGCCAACAACGACGACATGATTCTCGGCGCACTACAGGTGGCCCGGCAGTTCAAGCTCATCGGCAAAGTGCACATGGCCGGCGTGGACGGCCTGCCGGAGGCCCTGGATGCGATTCAGAAGGGGGAGCTGGACGCCACCGTGTTTCAGGACCCCGAAGGCCAGGGCGGTGGAGGAATCTGGGGCTGCTACCTGCACCTCTCGGGGGTGAAGCTGCCGAAGGATATCCTCATCCCATTCAAACTCGTGACCAAGGCGAACGTGAGCGATTTCGTCGCGATCGCCAAGCGAGTGTACGTGAAGTAGACATTCGATCTGCCGTGAGCCGCGCTCGCGCGTGACGCAGGTCCGTTGCCCGCGCGCGACGCGGCTGGGCGGCGAAAACCGGAGGGGGTCGGTCATGGACGTGCGCTCGATTGAAGGGGTACCCGCGTCCCCGGAGCATAAGGGGACGGTTCCCGTCTGGTGGTTGTACCGGCCGCGAGAGATGAAGGCCACGACGCTGGGCGGATACCTCGAACTCGTCAGCGAGTTCGAGGTGAAAGGCGGCGGCGCGGTGCACCCGCACCAGCACACCACACATGAGTTCTATTATGTTGTCAGCGGCCGGGGCCTGATGACGATTGCGGGTGAAGAACGGCAGATTGTGCAGGGGGATCTCGTGCACATCCCGCCGGATGCTGTGCACAGCCTGCGGCCAGTGAGCCCGCACGCCTCGATTCGATGCTTCTGTTTTGCGATCGGCCTCCGGAACACGCCCGAGGTGAACTACTCGTCTGACTAGGCGAGGTGCCGATCATGCCAAAGAACGACACGCTGTTGAAGTCCATCGGGGATTTTGACACCGCCACGCTCTACGAAGCCGCCGGCCAACAGGGGGCGATGGTGCCGGAGATGCGTCCATTGAGCCGCGGCATGCGCGTGGTCGGGCCAGCGTTCACGGTTGCCTGTCCGCCCGGCGACAACCTGATGCTCCACGCGGCCGTGGCCGCCGCCGCCCGTGGAGACGTCCTGGTGGTGCAGTGTCACGATTTTGCGTTTGGGGTGTGGGGCGAAGTGCTGTTGACGGCGGCGCAGGCCCGCGGGATCGCCGGGTTGATCCTGGACGGCGCGGTGCGGGACGTGCCGGCGCTGGAACGGTCCGGCTTTCCGATCTTCTGCCGTGCCGTCTCGATGCGGGCGGCGACAAAGGTGCGGCGGGGCATCGTGCGGATGCCCGTGACGTGTGGGGGACAGCTGGTGCGGCCCGGCGATGTGGTGGCGGCCGACGAGACGGGTGTGGTGGTGCTGCCCGCGGCCGGCCTGCCGGAAGTGCTGGAGAAGGCCCGGGCGCGCCAGGAGCGGGAAGCGAAGCTGATGGCAGATGTGCGAGGCGGCAAGACGACGCTGGAACTGTTGGCGCTGACGCCCCTGCTGGATGATGTGAAAGAGAAGTAGCGTGTGGAGGCCGACGATGAGCGGGCGCATCTATGATCTGAGCATGCCGTTTACGCGCGACATGCCGACGTACTTCTTCTGGAAGAACTGGCATCATCCACCATTCTTCGCCACATTCACAGACCTCGAGGAAACCAGCCTGGGACCGGGGACCGGCGAGGGGTTCGTCTCGCTGGTGGCGTTTCTCACGCACACCGGCACCCACATGGATGCCCCGAGGCACTTTCGACGCGGCGCGTGGTATCTGCATGAAATCCCGCCCGATCGCTTCCTGGGTGAAGGGCCGGTCTTGCCAGTGCCCAAGGGCCCGAATGAGGACATCACCGTACAGGATCTGGAAGCGACCGAGATGGAGGTCCGCGCGGGCGATCTGGTGGTCATCGACACGGGATGGCACCGGCAGTACAAGACGCCTGGGCAGGACCGGGAGGGCGCGCACTATTACTTCACGCAGCATCCTGGATTGTGTACCGAGTCGGCCCAGTGGCTGCTGGAGCGGGGCGTGTACACGATTCTCATCGACACCCCGGCCATCGATGCCTCCACGCACACGGTCTTCGGCGACAATACCTGGCAGAGCCACACCGTCTTGTTTGCCCGCAACATTCCTGTCGTGGAGCACCTGGGCGGGGAGATCGACCAGGTCGCCGGGCGGCGCTGCACCATCAGTTGTGCGCCAGTGAATTACGTGAACGGCGACGCATTTCCGCTGCGAGTGCTGGCGCGGCCACTGACCTGAGCCCGGAAGATGTCCGGTTCCATGATCTGATTGCCAGCGCGAGCCGCAACGAGCGGCTCCAGGTCACCATCCGGATGTTTCGCGACCAACTGCAGTTGTTACGGGCCCGGTCGGTGGCCGTCGCCGGCCGGTCGGAGAAGTCGCACCAGGAGATGGGAAGGATACTGGACGCGATCATGAACCGTGCGCCTGGGGAGGCCGAGGAGGCGATGCGGCTGCATATCCGCGGCGCGCAGGAGGATGTCCTCAAAGCGTCGCCGTTATAGCTTTGCGCGGGTCAATGAGTCTGTCTGCCGGAGCCTGACGTCGGGCAAGACAGTCCTTAGCACAGGTCTTACCGGGGCGGGATCACACCGTGCGTACGATCATCTGGCTGCTGGTGCTGGTGCTCATCGCAGGTGGCGTATATGCCGCCGTGAAGGCGCGCTACGAGTACTCCACGCAGGGAACGACGCAGGTCCGTACCGACCACTGGACCGGCGACGTGCAGGTGTGGGGCTGCGCGGCGTATGAGTTTCGCGGCGCCGAGAACGCGTATTTCCCCATGGCGCCGGGCGAGACGGACAAACCCTGCACCACATTTGGGTGGGTCTCTCGAAAGGCCAGCAAGTAGGCCCGCGAGCAGGAGTTTGGGAGTCTCGTCCCCCAATATCCGCAGTAACGTCGTCGTCCAATTGAGCGCGCGAGCAGTTCGAGCGAGGGGGCCATCGGTCCGGTGCGGGAACGTCCACCGATTTCCAACGTCGGGAAGACCGTTGCCGCCAACGTGGGCCTCGCTGCGTGCTACTTCATTGCCGCCAAACTCGGCCTGAAGCTGGCGTTCTTGAATGCCAGCGCGACAGCGGTGTGGCCGCCGTCTGGGATCGCCCTGGCGGCCGTCTTGCTGCTGGGCACCCGCGTGTGGCCCGGCGTGTTCGCCGGCGCGTTTCTCGCCAACCTGACCACCGCCGGGACCCTGGTGACCTCGGTGGGCATTGCGGTCGGGAATACACTGGAGGCTCTGGTTGGCGCGACTCTGGTGACCAGATTCGCCGGCGGCCGCGACGCGTTCGACCGGGCGCAGAATATCTTTCGCTTTGTCCTGCTGGCGGCCATGATCAGCACCGCGGTCAGCGCGACGACGGGCGTGACGGCGCTGTCGCTGGCTGGGTTCGTGCGCCCGGGTGACTACGGACCGGTGTGGCTGACGTGGTGGCTCGGGGATGCGTCCGGGGCGCTGATCATCGCCTCATTCCTGCTGTTGTGGAGCCGGCACCATCGCGTCACCTGGACGCGTGAGCGGCTGCTCGAAGGCGCATTGCTGGCCTCCGCGGTCCTGATCGTCGGCACGGTGGTGTTCGGCGGCATCTTTTCGTTCGAATACCTGACCGTTCCCCTGCTGGCCTGGGCCGCGTTTCGATTTGGTCCACGTGAAACTGCGACCGTGATCGTCCTGCTCTCCGGCATTGCCATCTGGGGAACGCTCCACGGCGCCGGGCCGTTTCTCGCCGCGACCCAGAACGCCTCACTGCTCTTGCTCCAGGCCTTCATGGCGATCATGGCGCTGGTGAACCTGCCGGTGGCCGCCGTCGTGGCTGAGCGCAAGGAGGCGGTGGAGAGGCTTCGCGACAGCGAGCAGCAGTTCCGGACGCTGTACCAGCGGGAGCGCGGGACCGTCGAAGTTCTGCAGCGCAGCCTGCTGCCCTCCCGATTACCCACCATTCCGGGTCTGACCGTCGCTGCCCGCTATGTGCCCGCGACGCCAGAGCCGCTGGGTGGAGATTGGTATGATGTGTTTCCTCTCGCTGGCGGCAGGGTTGGACTGGTGATGGGAGATGTCGCCGGGCACGGTGTGGGGGCGGCGGCGGTTATGGCGAAACTTCGAAATGCGCTTCGGGCCTATGCGCTGGAGGGCCATTCACCCAAGCAGGTCGCCGAGCGGTTGAATCGGGTCATGGAGCGCGGCGAAATGGCGTCCGTGGTCTACCTGGTGCTGGATCCGGTCCGCTGGCATGTGTCGTACATTAACGCAGGGCAACCTCCGCCCGCGGTGCTCGAGCCGACGGGTACCGTGAAGTTCTTGGACCAGTCTTCGATTCCGCTGGGCACACGTCTCCCGCGCTCGTACGACGAGCACGAGCTCGATCTCATGCCTCAATCGACTGTGCTGCTATATACCGATGGGATCATAGAAACCCGCACGCAAGGAGCCGAGGCCAGACTGGCGAGGCTGGAGCGGGCGGTCGCCGGCCGTCCGGCGACGGATCTCGACGACCTCCTCACCCATCTGCTCAACCAGATTCTCGGTGAGAACGCTCCGATCGACGACGCCGCGCTTCTCGCCGTCGCGGCGTCGCCGCTGGACCCCCGGCGGTTTCACCTCGAGCTGGTGGCGCTTCCCGACTCGCTCGCCACGCTCCGCAATGCGCTCAGGCAATGGCTCCCCCAGACGGGGGCGACCCCGGAGGAGATCTTCGCCGTCATCACCGCGGTCGGGGAGGCGGCGGCGAACGCCATCGAGCATGCGTATGGCCCAAAGGAAGCCGCGTTTGAAGTCGAGGCGCTTGTGGAATCCGGCAGGCTGGAGATCGCCGTGAGGGACAAGGGCCGGTGGCGGACCCCCCGCGGTCCCATGCGCGGGCATGGACTGAAAATGATGCGAGAACTCATGAAATCCGTGGAGGTGGCGAGTGGCCCGGAGGGGACGATGATCCGGCTCTCCCACACCCTGCGCAACGCCGTGCGATCGTGATGGATCCGCTGGCCGCGGTCCGCGTCATCCTGAAGGGCGACGTCGTGGTCGCGTCCCTGGAGGGGGAAGTGGACCTCTCCAATGCGCGCGATATTCGAGAAGACATTCTGGGGAGCATTCCCAACACCGCGACCGGTCTCATCCTCGACCTCACCAACACCTCGTATTTGGATAGCCAGGGCATCCAGGTGCTCCTGGACGTTACCGAGCTCTTGGGGGTGCGCCACCAGCGGATCCGGCTGATTGTTCCGAAAGACGCCCTGATCCGTCAAGTGCTCTCGCTGACGTCCCTGCTCTCGGCTCTCGCGCTTGATCAGACGATGGAAGACGCCCTCGCTAACTTCCAGGCGGCCGACCTGTAAGGACGAGGAGCGTGATGCCCAGTACCGCCAGCAGGTATCCGCCGATAACCTCGCTCGCCCAATGATCCCCGAGGTAGACGAGCGCCACCCCCATGAGTGCGACTGCCGCGCCGAGCACATATGGCAGGAGCCGCCTCCACCTGCTGGTCTGAGCCCTCAGCAATGAGGCTGCGGTCGCCAGCAGCATAGTGCGGAAGGCGTGCCCGCTGGGATAGGAGTAGGGCGTGCGCACAAGATAGTGCAGGATGTTTACCCCCGGTCGGCGCAGAGATTCCGGGACGCCCGGGTGTGGCAGCCAATGCTTGACAATCCACTCTACCGCGAGGCCGCCAATGAAGACTGCCCAAAGTGCAACTGAGAGCTGCATGCGCCCGCGCCGGGCCAGCGCAACTGCGATCAGCACGGCGAGGACCACGGTAACCTCCACATTGCCGGCGATGGTGATGATGGAGAAGATCACATCAAGGGCCGGCGAGGCATACTGCTGAAGCCACCGCGTGACGGCGAGGTCGGCCTGCGCCAGCGGCGGAGTTCGCGCGGCAACCGTCCAGGCGCCCAGCGTAATTCCGGCGGCCAGCAGGACCGCATGGTCTCGTTTCATTGGTTTCTTATGGCCAACGCGTGACGTAGCGCATGGACAAGAGCCAGGCGGAGCGGGAACTCCTTTCCGTGATCATCGCGGAGAGCCTCCGCGACGAGATCGTCACAGTAGGCGCACTGGCTGACCGAGCGGCCCGGCATGGATTCGGCCTCCTCATGATTGTACTGTCGCTGCCCGCCATGTTCCCGGTTCTGCCGCCCGGGCTGCCGGCGCTCGTCGGACTGCTGTTCGTCATCGTGGCCACACAGATGCTGATCGGCCTGGAGCGCCCGTGGTTGCCCGGTGGCGTGCGGCGCTACACGCTGAGCGCCCGGGCGAAGCAGATCCTGCAGCAGCGCGGCATCCCGTTCCTACGGCGCGTCGAGAAGTTCGCGCGGCCGCGGCAGCTGTGGATCCCCGATGCCATCTCGACCAGGGTTGTCGCAGTCGCGCTCTTCCTGCTTGGCGTCGTGCTGTTTAGCCCCCTGCCATTTTTCCACACTATCCCGGCCCTCACCGTCATGATCTTGGGGTTCGGCCTCGTGAACCGCGATGGGTTCCTCCTGGTCGGTGGTCTGGCTCTCTCCGCCGGTGTGGTGGCCGGTGGCGTCATTGGTGCCGAGAAGCTGATCGCGTTGCTCGAATGGTTCTTCCGCCGTTTGTGACCCCGTGACCGTGCCGTTACCCAATAGCCATCGATCTGTGACCGCTGGCTTCTTATCTGGTTTTGAAAGAGCGTTGGAAAAGGGAGTGGGTTACTCATGCGGATGGTAGGGTTGATTTTGAGTATCCCGGTGTTCGTGGGTGTGTTTTCGGCTTCGGCTCCCATGCTGGTTCAGGGCCAGGCGATGGCCAATCCCGCGAAGGTTGCCGATGCGAAGATGGCCCTGCGCACCCTGTACATCGACCACATTTTCTGGGTGAGATCGCTCGTCATCTCGACTCGGCTGGGCGAGAAGCAGGCCGTCAGCGAAGCGGACGAGTATGGCCTGGCGAATGCGAAGGCCATCGGAGGCTCAGTGGGACCCTTCTATGGGCAGGCGGCCGCCGACAAGTTCACGTCGCTCTTCGTGGGGCATTATTCGGCCGTGAAGGGGTACATGAGCGCCGCGTTTGCGAATGGGTTCAAAGGCAATGCAGCGCGCAGGAAGGCCGCCCTGGATGCCCTGATGCAAAATGCCAACGAGATCGCGGTATTCGTGAGCTCCGCGAACCCGAATCTGCCCAAAGCGACTGTGTCCGGATTTCTGGTGACTCATGTACAGCAGCACGTGATGTCCATCGATGCCACGGCGAAGAAGGATTGGTCCCGTGAGGCGGATATGTGGGAGCCCATGGTCAAAGAGATCTACGCGCTGAGCGATGCGCTGGCGGATGGGATCGCCAAGCAGTTTCCGGAGAAGTTTCAATAATTAGGCGAGCATGCCCGCCTGCGCCCGGTAGCCCGCCAGGTCAAACGCCGCGCCGGGACACGGAGTGGCTTGGTCGGGCATCTCTCGATGGCCGCGGAGGCCGATAATCTGCGGGTAGGCGTTCCGCAGCAGGCGAGTCAGCCAGACGCCCGCCGCGATGGCCGTCCGCGATGGGGGGAGGGTCGAGAAGTCGCCCACAAAGCAGATGCACAGGCTCTCCTCGTTGTGTCCTTTGACACAGGCGGGCAGGACATCTAAGGGACGCCCCGCAAAGATGCGTCCGTCCTCATAGATCAGATGGTTGTAGCCAATGCCGCTCCATCCCCTGGTCTCGACGTGAAACCGGGCAATCGTTTCCGGCGTCTGATCGGGCGGACCAGCGGAATGATGCACGACAATCCAGTGAATTGAGGCCATGTTTCTCGGCGTGTACGGACTGTTGGGATTTCGAGGTAGTGTCAGCGTGAGATCGATGATCTGGTAATCCTCCGGCATTGCACGCGCCTCCTCAGGTTCGCGCGGGAGTTTGTCGCCAGCGTCTCTTCAAGGAAAGGTCGCAGGGCGGCCACTCGGAGGTAGGTCACGCAACGGACGGCGCTCGGGTCAGGGCGTACTCGACCGCCTGGTCTAGAGTCATCGCGCGTCCACGCTGCCAGGCCGCGGGGAACGCGTCGCCCAGTTTTTCCCGCACTTCGGCGACGGTGTGGTCGTAGCGGTCACGGATGAACGGCGGTGGGGGAACCGCCAGAGCCTCGCGCAGCGCCTCCGCCGCTCCGAAGAGCACGCCGGCTCGTTCCGCCTGCCCCAGTCTCAGCGCGACGACAGCCAGCCCGGTCAGGCTCGTCGAAATCCCGCGCCGGTCCCGCAGCTCTTTGCGCAGCGGCAGGCTCTCTTCAAAGAAGGCGGCCGCACGGGTGTCCTCCTGACGGTCCCAGGCGACGATGCCCAGGTTGGCCAGTGAGAAGGCGATTCCCCAGCGATCGCCGAGCTCCCGGAAGAGCGCGAGGGTTTCTTCCAGCACAGTCTGGGCGCGCTGGTAGTCGCCCATCTCTCGCAGCACGAGGCCGAAGTTGTTCAGCGTAATCGTGCTTCCCCACTTGTCGCCGAGTTGCTGGAATTGTTTGACGCTGTCCTCCAGTAGCGCGGACGCGCGGGCGTAGTCCCCCTGCCCGCGCGCGACCAATCCCAGGGTCAGACGCGCGCCCGCCTCGCCCCATCTGTCACCGGCCTCCCGGCTGAGCGCCAGGCTTTCTTCGCCGAACTGGGCCGCCCGGTCGTACTTCTCCAGCCGGCACGCATCCAGACCCAGGATGTTCAGACATGAGGCGATGCCGCGTTTGTCGCCCAGAGTCCTGCTGAGGTTCAGGCTTTCCTCCCCCAGCGCCACGGCCCGCGGAAAGTCGCCCTGCACGAGGGCGAGGATCCCTGCGCCGTTGAGCGCCTTCACTCGGGCGGAGCTGAGCATTCCGGCCCCTTTGGTCAGAGCAGACTCCAACCATTCCCGCCCTTCAGTCAAGTATCCCCGCACCTCCCAGAAATGCCACACCGCCCCGGCGAGGCGCAGTCCGTATTCGGGATTCGGTTCTGTTGTCTTGCACCAATCCAGCGCGGCGCGGATGTTGTCGTGCTCGGCTTCTAGACGCGCCAGCCACGATTCCAACGCCGGGCCCTGCAGTTCGGGTTCCGCGTTCTCGGCGAACTGCAGGTACCAGTCCCGGTGCCGCTGGCGGACGGTCTCATCCTCCCCCGCGGCCACCAGATTTGCCCGCGCGTACAGCCGCACCGTTTCGAGTAGCCGATACCATGTGCCGCGTCCGTCGAGATTTTCTACAATCACCAGCGACCGGTCCACCAGCCGGATCAGGATGTCGAAAACCGCAGAGGGCTCGCATCCGTCGCCTGCGCAGACGGCCTCGGCGGCCGCCAGGGTCCAGCCGCCGGCAAAGACCGACAGCCGGCGCAGCAGCATCCGTTCCTCATCGGCGAGCAGGTCATAGCTCCAATCCAGGGCGGCCCGCAGGGTTTGGTGCCGGGGCGGAGCGGTGCGGCTGCCGCCTGTCAACAACCGGAACCGGTCATCGAGCTTTGCTGCGATTTCTTCAACGGAGAGGACCTTGACCCGCGCCGCGGCCAGCTCGATCGCCAGCGGGATGCCGTCGAGCCTGGCGCAGACCTGCGCCACGGCGGCCGCGTTGACAGGTGTCAGCGCGAACCCGGGGCGGTTCGCGGCCGCACGGTCGACGAAGAGTCTGATCGACTCAAACTCTGTCAGGCGGTCGAGGGGCGGCAGGCGGTCAGGATCGGGCATCGAGAGCGAGGGCACGCGATAGGCGACTTCCCCCGCAATTCCCAGCGCTTCCTGGCTGGTGGCCAGCACTCGCAGCTGCGGGCACGCCTGCAGCAGCGTCTGCACCAGGCCGGCGCTCCCGGACAGCACATGCTCGCAGTTGTCCAGCACGAGCAGCAGCGACTTGGGTTTGAGGTGGTCCAGCAGGGTCTGGATCAACGGCCGCTGCTCCTCACGCACGCCCAGCGTCATTGCCACCGTCTGCGTCACGAGCGCAGGATCTGACAGCGGGGTCAGCTCAACCAGCCAGACGCCGTCGGTGAACGACTCGACGAGATCGGCCGCGGCCTGGAGGGCCAGCCGGGTCTTGCCGGCCCCGCCTGAGCCGGTGAGGGTCAGCAGGGACGTCTCCGCGATGCGTGATTTGACTTCGGTGAGTTCCTTGGCGCGGCCGACAAAGCTGGTCAGCTGGCGCGGGAGGTTGTTCGGCAGCACGTCCAGCGACCGCAGCGGAGGGAACTCGGCCCGCAGCCCCGCGACCAGCAACTGGAAGATGTGTTCCGCCCGGGCGAGGTCTCGGAGTCGATGTTGGCCCAGGTCGCGGAGCGTTGTGCGATCAGGGAGCGACTGTTCCACAAGCCCGCGGGTTGCTTCGGAGAGGAGGATCTGCTCGCCGTGGCCGGCGGCCAGGAGGCGGGCGGCGCGATTCAGCGTCTGCCCGAAGTAATCGCCTCCCCTCGCGTCCGCCGTCCCGGTGTGCAGGGCCGCCCGGACCTTGAGGCCGCCGGGAACGGTCCACACTTCTGCCTGTACGGCCTGCTGGATCGCCGCGGCAGCGGCCACGGCGGCAATCGCATCCTCGAACGCGGCGTCAAAGGCGTCGCCCATGGTCTTAAAGATATGGCCGCGGCGGGTCTCGATGATCCCGCGCAGGAGCGCGTCGTGGCGCGCGAGGGCCTCGCGCATCGTGTTGGGATGCTCCTCCCACAGGCGGGTGCTCCCCTCGATGTCGGTAAAGAGGAATGTGATGGTTCCGGTCGGCAGGGCACTCATGATCAGGGTGAAGAATCTCTTGCCGCGATAGGTTCGGGGAGTCCTGGCGGCCTCCTGGGGCGTTCCATCATGATCGTTCATCTCGTCGACGGCACGTATGAGCTGTTTCGCCACTTCTACGGCCTTCGTCGCTTTCACGAGGACGAGGATCCGCCGTTCGGTGCGGTGACCGGCGTGCTGCACACGGTGTTGCAGATGATCGAGGAGGGCGCGGCGCACATCGGTGTGGCGACCGATCACGTCATCGAGTCCTTCCGCAACCGCCTCTGGTCTGGCTACAAGACCGGCGATGGCGTCGACCGCGCGCTCCTCGCGCAATTCCACCCGCTGGAGGAGGCGCTTGCGTCCATGGGCGTGGCGGTGTGGCCCATGACCGAGCTGGAGGCCGACGATGCCCTGGCCTCCGCGGCGAGCCTTGCATCAGAGGACGCGGCCGTCCAGAAGATCTGTATCTGGACGCCCGATAAGGACCTGGCGCAGTGCGTGCGCGGAGAGCGGATCGTGCAGGCTGACCGCAGAAGGCGGAAGATCCGTGATGCGAAAGGAGTTCGCCGGGAGTTCGGGGTAGAACCCGCCCTGATTCCCGACTTCCTCGCCCTCGTGGGCGACGCGGCAGATGGATATCCGGGTATTCGGGGGATCGGTCCGGTGACGGCGGCAGGGCTCCTGAACCGGCATGGCATCATCGAAGATTTCCCGCCTGCGGTCCTCGGGGACCGCCGCGACCTGGCGTTGCTCTTCAAGAAACTGGCAACGCTGCGAACTGACGCGCCGCTCTTCCGCGATGTGGACGAACTGCGGTGGCGCGGCCCCACCGATGCATTCGCCGCATGGGCGAAGCAGTTGGGCGACGCGCGACTGTTGGAGCGCTGCCTCAAAGCATCTCAGGCGGACGAAAGGATCACACGATGAAGCTCCACAAGAACAGCGTGGCCCTCGTCACCGGCGCGGCGCGCGGGTTAGGATGGGGAATTGCACGGGCGTTTGGCATCGCCGGCGCGCGGGTGGGCGTGACGGACATTCGTGATGACGAGCTCGCGCGCTGCGCCCGTGACCTCGCCGCCGACGGGGCGGACTTTCAGACTTTCCGCTCCGATGTGGCCGACCTCGCCGCGTGCAAGGATGTGGTGAGGAAGATTGTGGATCGCTGCGGGCGGATTGACGTGGTGGTGCACAATGCCATCTACATGCCGTTGATGACATTTGAAGCGACCACGCCGGAAGAATGGGCACGCCAGCTTGCTGTCGGCCTCGGCGGGCTGTTCAATTGCACGCATGCCGCATGGGATCAGATGAAAGCGCAAGGGGGAGGCCACATCATCGGCATCGCCAGCGGGTCGAGTCTGCGCGGCTACAAGCAGGAGGTCGGGTACTGCACCATCAAGCACGGGGTTGAAGGGTTTGTCAAAGCGCTGTCGCTTGAGGCCAAGGCCCACAACATCGCGCTGAATACGATCGGGCCCGGCGCCCGCATCAAACCCACTCGGATGACCTGGGCCGAGTACGATCAGACATCGGAGCAACTGCGGGCGGGCTGGGCGGATCCGGTCGAACTCGGCAGAGCGTGGGTGTGGCTCGCCGCGCAGCCGCCGGGTCGGTTCAGCGGCTTTCGCTTCGACGCGGCCCGGCTTGTCCAGACCATTGAGCGCGAAGGCGACGACTTTGCGTTCGCACCCGAAAAGGTCACGCTATATCCGGACGATTTTCGCGCCCGCCAGGAGTGGTACAGTGGCTACAAAAACGATCTATGAATCATTGGTATGGCACGAGGTCCGGGTGACTGCCCATGCCGCCGCCCAGTACATCACCCTCAAATATGGTGAGGCCGGCGCGCGTGGCACGCGCGTGACCCTCATCGCCGGGACCCACGGGGATGAAGGACCCTGGTCTGCACTGGCGATCAAGATGCTCTGCCGGCACCCTGTGGCGAAACTCACCGGGCGCCTGCGCGTCATCTTTACCGCCAATGCGCTCGCCGCCGAGCTGGAACGCCGCAACTCCTGGATCGACTCCCCCAATTCCTTCGACCTGGACGGCGTGTTCCCAGGTAAGGACGAAGGCTCGCACACTGAGCGCCTTGCGGGTTCGATCGCCCCGTTGATCGCCGACAGCGATGTGGTCGTCGATCTCCATGGTGGCGGCACCTGGTGCGTCAACGCCTTCGTGAAGCGTTTCGAGGGATCCGAACAGCTTGCGGCTGATCTCGGCGCGCCGTTCATCAGCAATGCGCCGAACAAACCTGGCGGTCTGACCACCTATGCGCGCTCCCTGGGGATTAAAGTCGCCAATGTGGAAGTGGGCGGACGTTCAGGCAAGGAAATGTACTGGGTCGAACGCAACGTCGCCGGGCTCGAGCGCGCACTCTTTCGCCTTGGGGTCCTCGCCCTCGACGGTCCCCCCGCTCCGGTCGAGAGAGCCATTGACGTCGGCGCGACGGAAGCCATGCGCGCCAGAGTGGGCGGAATCTTCGTACCAACCTTGCGCGAGGATGCGGTCGGCACGATCGTTCCGATCGGGACCGAGATGGGCAAAATACTCGACCTGCACACTCTTGCCGAGTTGCAGGTGTTCACCGCCCCGTACGAGCAGACCGCCATGATGCTCCTGCGGCCTCAGATCTGCACTGTTGAGGGCTCGGCCTTGATGTACGTCGTTGCCCAACCAGCATAAAAGAACTAGGTATCCTAACGCATGAGGTCCCGGAGGATCGGGATGAGAATGGAGCCGAGGACGAAGGTCAACAGCCAATAAAACTGGGTATTGATCTGCCGGCGCAGTTCGGTGAAATCCAGGCGAAGCGAGGCAATT